>OGZG01002815.1_pt1 | contig 11240 bp, 8 predicted proteins | sample 1576781 | NCBI WGS metagenome assembly OGZG01 (sample SAMEA3541502, study PRJEB24748) | human gut metagenome | biome: human gut; feature: human-associated habitat; material: faeces | place: China | collected 2012 | reverse complement strand
TTCTGGCCTATGCAAATACAAACTGGATCTATATGAATATCCGAACCGGACATCCGGAGCGGATTCCGAAAGAAATATGCGATCTTTATAAATGTGAACCTGCGCTTCCTATGGAGGAATCCTACCGCAAGATCACACCACCGGCAAAAGGCACAGGCATTACGCCGATTCAGGTACACCGCTATGATATCGACTCCAACAACCATGTCAATAACGAACGCTATGTACCTATGGCCATGGAATGTCTGCCGGAAGGAGCACAGATTCGTCAGCTGCGGGTAGAATACCGCAATTCTGCCGTATACGGCGACACGATCTATCCGGTATACCATCAGGAAGAAGATCTATTGAAAGTGTCTCTGAACGACAGTGACGGAAAACCATATGCTATTGTTGAATTTCAGCTTGCACCGCTTTCGGATCAGGCTGATTAAAAAAACACAAAACAAGAAAGGACGGAAACACAAATGAAATTAGGAGAAAAGCAAACACTTACCGTAGTAAAACAGGTAGACTTCGGTGTCTATCTCGCAGAACAACCGGAGGATGAAACACGTGTCCTGCTCCCGCCGAAACAGGTTCCGGAAGGAACAAAGGAAGGCGACAGCATTGAAGCATTTATCTACAAGGATTCTCAGGATCGTCTTATTGCAACAACAAAAGAACCGAAGCTTCAGGTAGGTCAGACAGCAGTTCTGAAAGTCTCTCAGGTAACAAGGATTGGTGCATTCCTTGACTGGGGACTGGAGAAAGACCTTCTGCTTCCATATCATGAACAGACTCTGAAAGTAAGAGAGGGAGAAGATGTGCTGGTAGCACTCTATATTGACAAGAGCAGTCGTCTCTGCGCAACTATGAAGGTTTATCATTATCTTTCCACCAGAACTCCTTATGTAGTGGGAGATATGGTGAAGGGCCGTGTTTATGAGATCAGCGACAGATTCGGTGTATTTGTGGCAGTTGATGATAAATATTCTGCACTGATCCCTGCAAGAGAAGCCAAGGGAAAATACCGTCCGGGCAAGATTCTGGAACTGCGTGTCAGCGAAGTAAAAGAAGACGGAAAAATGAACGTCACAGATCGTCAGAAAGCATATCTTCAGATCAATGAGGATGCGGAGAATGTCCTTGAAGTAATCAATGAATTTGCAGGTGTTCTTCCATTTGATGACAAGGCATCACCGGAAGTGATCCAGCGAGAATTTGGTCTGAGTAAGGGAGCATTTAAACGTGCCATTGGCCATCTGATGAAGGAAGGCAAAGTAGAGATTAAGGACAAGAGAATCTACGCGAAATAGTAACAGACAAGCAAGTCCCCACCCAATGATTATTGCTTTTCGCAATTGAAGCATGGGACTTACCTGATTCAGTTAAATTTATAAAAATATGCTGCGATAAAATTGCAGATATTAGAACAGGAGAGAAATAGAGTTGGAGTTTACACATCTTCACGTCCATACAGAATACAGTCTGCTGGATGGTTCCAATAAGATAAAAGAATATGTAGCCCGTGTCAAAGAACTTGGCATGGACAGTGCGGCGATCACAGATCATGGAGTTATGTATGGTGTGATTGATTTTTATCGTGCAGCAAGAGCCGAGGGAATCAATCCGATTCTGGGATGTGAGGTTTATGTAGCCCCCGGCTCCCGATTTGACCGTGAAGCAGGAAGCGGCGAAGACAGATATTACCACCTGGTTCTTCTGGCAGAGAATAATCAGGGTTATGCAAATCTGATGAAAATTGTGTCCAAGGGTTTTACAGAAGGATTCTATTATAAACCGCGAGTAGATCTTGCGGTATTAAAAGAGTACCATGAAGGGATTATTGCCTTAAGTGCCTGCCTTGCAGGTGAGGTTGCCAGATATCTTCAGAGAGGCATGTATGAGGATGCAAAGGCAGCAGCTCTTCGTTATCAGGATATTTTTGGAAAAGGCAATTTCTTCCTGGAATTACAGGATCATGGAATTCCTGCGCAGAGACTGGTAAATCAGGAACTTCTCCGTATGCACGAAGAAACAGGGATTGACCTTGTGGCAACCAATGATGTGCATTATACAAGGGCGGAGGATGCTGATCCTCATGATATTCTTCTCTGTCTGCAGACAAACAAGAAACTGGCAGACGAGGACAGAATGCGTTATGAGGGCGGCCAGTATTATGTGAAATCCCCGGAAGAAATGGCAGAACTTTTCCCATATGCTTTGGAGGCCCTGGAGAATACTCATAAGATTGCACAGAGATGTCATGTTGAGATTGAATTTGGCGTGACCAAGCTTCCAAGATTCGATGTGCCGGATGGTCTTACATCCTGGGAATATCTGAACAAGCTATGCTTCGAGGGACTGGAGGAACGTTATCAGCCGGTTACAGAGGAATTAAAAGCTCGTCTGAATTACGAATTATCTACTATAAAAAATATGGGCTACGTGGATTACTTCCTTATAGTATGGGATTTTATTAAATATGCCCGCGATCATGACATTATGGTAGGACCGGGACGTGGCTCTGCAGCGGGAAGTCTGGTTGCTTATACCTTGGGCATCACACAGCTTGATCCTATTCGCTATGATCTGCTCTTTGAGCGATTTCTGAATCCGGAACGAGTATCTATGCCTGATATTGACGTTGACTTCTGCTTCGAAAGAAGGCAGGAGGTTATTGAATATGTCCGCCGTAAATATGGGGATGATTGTGTGGTTCAGATCGTTACTTTTGGTACGCTGGCAGCCCGTGGTGTGATCCGGGATGTGGGCCGTGTACTGGATATGCCTTATGCACAGGTGGATTCCATTGCGAAAATGATCCCGCAGGAATTAAATATTACTATAGATAAAGCCCTTACTATGAACCCTGAGCTGAAAAAAGCATATGAAGAACAGGATGAAATTCATTATCTGATTGATATGGCAAGACGTCTGGAGGGACTTCCCAGACATACCTCCATGCATGCGGCAGGTGTTGTTATCAGCCAGAAGGACGTATCAGAATATGTACCGCTTTCCAGAGCATCAGACGGGTCTATTGTCACTCAGTTTACCATGACAACACTGGAAGAATTGGGACTTTTAAAAATGGACTTCCTGGGACTTCGTACTCTGACTGTGATCCAGAATGCAGTAAAGCTGATCCAGAAGGATGCAGGAGTGACTCTAGATATGCAGAAGATTAATTATGATGATAAAAAGGTTTTGGATTCCCTTGGCACCGGTCGTTCTGATGGTGTATTTCAGCTTGAAAGTGCGGGAATGAAAAACTTCATGAAGGAACTGAAGCCTCAGAGTCTGGAAGATGTGATCGCAGGAATTTCTCTTTACCGTCCGGGCCCCATGGATTTTATCCCTCAGTATATCCGGGGCAAAAACCGTCCGGATACCATCCGTTACGACTGCCCTCAGCTAGAGCCAATCCTGAAGCCTACTTATGGGTGTATTGTCTATCAGGAACAGGTTATGCAGATCGTTCGTAACCTGGCAGGTTATACTCTGGGCCGAAGCGACCTGGTGCGCCGTGCAATGTCCAAAAAGAAGGCCTCTGTCATGGAAAAGGAGCGCCAGAACTTTGTTTACGGAAATGAAGCAGAGGGAGTTCCAGGCTGTATTGCAAATGGAATTGATGAGGCAACGGCAAATAAAATCTATGATGAAATGATTGATTTCGCCAAATATGCTTTTAATAAGTCCCATGCAGCAGCCTATGCAGTTGTTTCCTACCAGACAGCCTATCTGAAGTACTATTATCCTGTAGAATTTATGGCTGCACTTATGACATCGGTTATTGATTTTCCCAATAAGGTTGCAGAATATATTCTGGTCTGCAGACAGATGGGGATTAAGATTCTGCCGCCGGATGTGAACTGTGGAATGTACGGATTCTCTGTAGATAACGGTGCGATCCGATATGGTCTGTCCGCTATAAAGAGTGTGGGACGTCCGGTTATTGAAAGCCTGGTAAAAGAGAGGGACGAGAACGGACAATATCGTTCCCTGAAGGATTTTATGGAACGAAACTCTCCGCAGATGAATAAGCGAGCAGTAGAAAACTTTATCAAAGCAGGTGCGCTGGATTGCCTGGATGGTAACCGCCGCCAGAAAATGCTGGTTTATCAGAAGATTTCAGACAGTATCAGTCAGGATAAGAAGAATTCACTGGCAGGCCAGATGAGCCTTTTTGATCTGGTAAGCGAGGAGGACAAGAAAGAATTTGAAATCCGTATGCCCGATGTGGAGGAATTCGGAAAAGAGGAACTTCTGGGATATGAGAAGGAAGTTCTGGGAATCTACCTCAGTGGTCATCCTCTGGAAAATTACCGGGGAATGATGGAGAAAACCATTTCTGCGAAAACCTCGGATTTTCAGCAGGATGAAGAAACAAATCTTCCGAAAGTCACGGATGGTCAGAAAGTAATTATCGGTGGAATGATTACGGATAAAACCATCAAATATACAAAGAATAATAAGGTTATGGCATTCCTTACAGTAGAGGATCTGGTAGGAACAGTGGAGGTAGTTGTGTTCCCCAGAGATTATGAGAAAAGTCAGCAGTTCCTGAATGAAGAAGGCAGAGTATTTATTCAGGGCAGAGTATCTGCAGAGGACGATCGCGCCAGTAAACTGATCCTTGAAAAAATCCGTCCCTTTGACAATATGCCAAGGGAAATCTGGATACAGTTTGACAATAAAGAAAGCTACACACAGCAATCTCAGGAATTGCTTGCAGACCTCAGACGTTCACCGGGTGACAGTGCTGTTGTGATCTACCTGAAAGACGTAAAGGCCATAAAGAAGCTTCCGGTTGGATATCATGCACAAATTCAGGACTCATGGCTGAACTATATGTACGAAAAATATGGTAAAACCAATGTTAAAGTTGTAGAAAGAGGATTGAAAAACTTATAGAAATGCGCTAAACTATACCCGAATATGTGTATAGTAAAAATGAGATAGATTCAGAAGATGGAGGAAGAAAAGATGGCAGAAAACAAGATAAAAACCATTGGTGTCCTTACCAGCGGTGGTGACGCACCTGGAATGAATGCTGCAATTCGTGCAGTTGTCAGAAGAGGTTTAAGCAATGGATTAAATGTAAAAGGTATTCTGAAAGGATACAATGGTCTGTTAAACGAAGAGATTATTGACATGAGCGCAAAAGATGTATCTGATACAATCGAGCGTGGAGGTACAATCCTTTATACAGCACGTTGTGCAGAATTCCGTACAGAAGAAGGCCAGAAACGTGGAGCAGAGATCTGCAGAAAACATGGAATTGACGGACTTGTTGTCATCGGTGGTGACGGATCCTTCGCAGGTGCTCAGAAGCTTGCGAATCTCGGAATCAATACAATCGGTCTTCCCGGAACAATCGACCTTGACATTGCATGTACAGAATATACCATCGGATTTGATACAGCTGTAAACACAGCAATGGAAGCAATTGATAAAGTACGTGATACTTCCACTTCTCATGAGAGATGCAGTATCATCGAGGTTATGGGACGTGGTGCAGGATATATTGCTCTGTGGTGCGGTATTGCCAACGGTGCTGAGGACGTTCTGGTTCCTGAAAAATATGACTATGATGAGCAGAAGCTGATCAATAACATTATCGAGAGTCGTAAGAAAGGCAAAAAGCATCACATCATCATCAATGCAGAAGGTATCGGTCATTCTGAAGCAATGGCAAAACGTATCGAAGCTGCCACAGGTATCGAAACACGTGCTACAATCCTTGGACACATGCAGCGTGGTGGAAGCCCGACATGTAAAGACCGTGTATATGCATCTATGATGGGTGCTCTGGCTGTAGACCTTCTTATTGCAGGCAAGACATGCCGCGTTGTCGGATATCGTCACGGTGAATTCGTAGACTTCGATATCAATGAAGCACTTGCTATGCAGAAAGGTATCTCTGACTATCAGTGGGAAGTATGCCAGTCACTTTCTCATAACTATGATAAAAACAACAAATAACAAATGAATAAAAAGATGCAGTTATATAACAGACTGCATAAATTAAATACTGCTCAGATAATTACCCTCGGTTTTGCGGGGGTGATTATCTTAGGGGGATTACTTCTGTGGCTGCCGTTTTGTACGGCACCCGGATACCACACATCTTTTACAGATGCCATGTTTACCGCAACCACAAGTATATGTGTAACAGGGCTTGTGACAGTTGTTACGGCAACTCACTGGACTCTGGCAGGCAAGATTATTATTCTTGTCCTGATCCAGATCGGAGGTGTGGGACTGATTTCCCTGGGCAGTATTATTTTTATAAGTCTGAGAAAGAAAATATCGCTGAGGAACCGGCGTGTTATCCAGGAGTCCTATAATATGGACAGAATGGGTGGGATGGTCAGGCTGGTGAAGAAAGTTCTGATCTGTGTGTTTGGAGCAGAAGGAATCGGTGCAGTGTGTTATGCAGTTCGATTTATTCCACAGTTCGGTCTGGCAAAAGGTCTGGGATACTCTGTTTTTACGGCAGTATCTGCATTCTGTAATGCTGGTATTGATCTGCTGGGAGAGGACAGCCTGGCTCAGTATGTTGCTGATCCGATCGTAAACTTTACAAGTGTAGGACTGATCATTATGTCAGGTCTTGGGTTTGTGGTCTGGTGGGATATCTGGGATAAGATCAAACGAGTCATCAGAGGGAAACTTCCTGTGGGACGTGTGTTTAAAAATCTTCGTCTTCACAGTAAGATCGTGTTGATGATGACGCTGATACTTGTTGTGGGCGGTACAGTACTGATCTTTCTGTTTGATCATGGAAATCCGGAAAGTATTGGGACATATTCGCCGGGAACGAAGTGGATGGCATCTTTGTTCCAGTCAGTTACCACAAGAACAGCCGGATTTTTCACTGTAAGCCAGGAGAGATTTTCCAATGCAACTTATATGCTGTGCCTGATATTGATGTTGATCGGCGGTTCCCCTATGGGAACAGCAGGTGGAATTAAGACAACAACAGTTGCGGTCCTTCTGCTGAGTCTGAAATCCAATCTTCAGGGAAAACGGGATGTGGAAGTACACCACAGGAGAATCAGAGACAGCTATATCCGTTCTGCCATCGTAGTGACAGGTATGGTACTTACAGTACTTATTCTCATGAGTATGCTGTTGTGTGCAGCCATGCCGGAAGCACCTATAGAAGATGTTGTTTATGAAATTACATCTGCGGTTGCAACGGTAGGACTTAGCAGAGGGCTGACACCCTGCCTGAATACAGCAGGCAAATGGATCGTGATCCTGACTATGTATCTGGGAAGAATCGGTCCGCTGACTCTGGGAACTGCAGTGACTGTACGTGTACAGAAAATGCCGGCAGATTCACATCTGGCAGAAGAAGATATTATGATTGGATAGTAACGGTTCGGCAGTCAGGCGGATATTCGCAGAGGATAACGAATACATGTTCAGAAAGAGAAATGAGGAAGAAAATGAAGAACAAATCTTATGCAGTGATCGGTCTTGGGCAGTTCGGGATGACGGTAGCCCTTACTCTGGCAGAGGCGAACTGTGATGTACTTGCCATTGACGATAAAGATGATAATGTGCAGGATATCGCAGAGAAAGTTTCCTATGCTGTCAAGGCAGATGTGCGTGGGTGGTGATCCCCGTCAGACCCCGCAGGCCGGTGCCGCGCAACAGGTTGATGAAGAAGGTTTCGATCGAGTCGTCGATGTGGTGGGCGATGGCTACCACCGTGTAACCGTGCTCGCGGCTCAATTCGTCGAACCAGGCGTAGCGCAGCCGCCGTGCGGCCATTTCCATCGATTCGCCCGTGCGCTCCATCTCGCCTTTGGTGTCGAAGCGTTTGTTGTACCAGGGCACGCCGTACTTCTCCGCCTCGCGGCGTACGAGTTCCTCGTCCTCTTCGCTCTCCACGCCCCGCAACTGGAAATTGCAGTGGGCCACGCCGACGCGATAGCCGCTTCGCACGAAGAGCGAGAGCATGACCATCGAGTCCACGCCGCCCGAAACGGTCAGCAGGATAAAATCCTCCGGAGCGGCCAGCTCGTTGCGGCGGATGTAGCGTTGGAAATTGTCCAGTAGGTTCATAGGCAGTGCCTTGTCGGTTTTATAATATATTGACTTCGGGTTCGATCTCCACGCCGAAGCGTTTCTTTACCTGTTCCTGCACCTTGCGGGCGAAAGCGACGATCTCCGTACCCGTAGCGCCTCCGAGGTTGATAATCACCAGCGCCTGCCGGGGGTGGATGCCTACGCGTCCTTCGCTGTGGCCTTTCAGTCCGGCGCGGTCGATCAGCCAGCCTGCGGCCAGCTTGACTTGCGAAGGGTCGGCCGCAGGATAGTGCGGCATATCGGGATAAAGTGCCGACAAGCGTTCGGCCTCCTCGCGGCCGACGACCGGATTCTTGAAGAAGCTCCCGGCGTTGCCCGTCACCGCAGGGTCGGGCAGCTTGGCCCGGCGGATCGCACAGACGGCCTCGCGGATGTTGCGCAGCGTGATGCCTCCCCGCGCTTCGACCTCTGCGGCCAGGTCCCCGTATTCGAGGCGGGGTCGGGGCGTGCGGCTCAACGCAAAGCGGACCGAAGTGATGATTACACGTCCCCGCAGGGAGCGTTTGAAGACGCTGTCCCGGTACCCGAACGCGCAGTGTTCTCTGTTCAGGACGAGCGTGTTGAGGCTCTCCGTGCAGAACATCTCGACGCTCCGGATCGCATCCTTGGCTTCGCAACCGTAGGCTCCGATGTTCTGGACGGGTGCGGCCCCGACTTTGCCGGGGATGAGCGCGAGATTCTCCAATCCCCACAGTTCGTGCTGCACGGCCCATTCGACCAGGTCGTCCCACTCGACGCCCGCGTCGGCTTCGATCGTCACGCAGTCCGGCTGTTCGTCCACGATGCGGATACCTTGTGCCACAGGGGTCAGCAGTGTGCCGGGATAGTCCTGCGTGAAGAGGACGTTGTTGCCTCCGCCGAGGACGTACCACGGATCAGGCATCCCTTTCTCGAAGAGTTCCTGCAAATCTTCCGTCCGGTCGAACTCGATGAGGCGTGCCGCTCGTTGCGCCACGTGAAAACTGTTGCGCGGGGCGAGTTCGGGATTGTTAAATTCTCGTATCATATTTGCAAAGTTAGGAATTATTTCGTTAATTTGAATGTTTTCGACAAGCGAGGGCAGAACGACTTCACTCGTTCTGCCGGGCGTAGAAAACAGAGAATGTAGTTCGATGTTTCCGATGAGTGAGGCAGGAGAGGACGGCTTTTTTGCCCGGCGGAGAGAAAGGGGCTCGCAATTCGCCGTTTTCGGTCGAGTGATGTGGGGCGTTGTGTCGGGCAAGGAGAACGATCGTTCAACGGTTTCGATCTATGCGAGTGAGAAGGGAGCTTTTTGTAACAGGCGGGTAGGGCGCCGTGTGCGTGAAGAGAAAAACGGGCGGAGTCGCTGTTTTTTATCGCCCGCTTCGTCGGGCGTCGGTCGATGTGGCGCCGATCTTGCTGAAAGAGAATGAATGTGACTGATAAACGGTTTCCGATATGTTTACGAAAGAGGATTTTGTGCAAATGGAGGAGCACGGCCTGACGCCGGCGGCTCTCGAAACCCAGTTGAAGAATTTTCGGGAAGGTTTTCCCTTTCTTCCCGTGACGCGGGCCGCTTCGTGCGGCGACGGTATTCGGGTGCTGGATGCTGCCGGGATCGAGCAGGCGGCGGCCCGTTACGACCGTGCGAAGGAGTCTTTGCGGGTGGTGAAATTCGTGCCCGCTTCGGGCGCCGCGACCCGTATGTTCAAGGATTTGTTCGAGTTCGTCCGCGAGGGGCGCCGTACGGCTGTAGTCGGGGAGTTGCTGGCCAACCGCCGCCGCTTCGCCTTCTGGCCCGAGCTGCGGACGATCGTCGGTGACGATGCCGACGAGCTGCGGACGGTCGAAAATATCGTCGCCGAAGGGCTCCGTTACGGGGAAACCCCGAAGGGACTGGTGTCGTTCCACCGCTATGGGGACGAGGTGCGCAAAGCCGTCGAAGAGCATCTGGTCGAAGGGGCGCAGTACGCCGCCGCCGGGGGCGAGGTGAAGATTCACTTTACCGTCTCGCCCGAGCATCTGACCCGTTTCGAAGCGTTGCTGGCCGAAAAGATACCGGGTTACGAATCCCGTTTCGGGGTCAAGTACCGCATCTCCTTCTCCGTGCAGGACCCTTCGACCGACACGCTGGCCGTGAATCCCGACTGTACGCCTTTCCGACGGGCAGACGGGCGGCTACTCTTCCGTCCTGCGGGACACGGGGCGCTGATCGGGAACCTCGGAAAGATCGATGCCGACATAGTCTTCGTTAAAAATATCGATAATGTTACTACCGATGCCCGGCGGGGCGATACGGTGCTTTATAAAAAAGCGCTGGCCGGAGTGTTGCTCGCATTGCAGGAGCGGATTTTTGAATACCTCATGGCCCTCGAAGTGCCGGGTGCCGAGTTGGAGCCCATCGCCGCGTTCATCGAGAATGAACTCTGCGTGAAACTGCCCAAGGACTACGGTACGCCTCTTTTGAGGCGGGTGCTCAATCGCCCGATCCGGGTGTGCGGCATGGTGCGCAACGAAGGCGAACCGGGCGGCGGCCCCTTCTGGGTGGCCGGGGCCGACGGGTTGGAGACGCTCCAGATCGCCGAATCGAACCAGATCGCTCCCGAAAAGCGGAAATTGATGCGCTCGGCGACTCATTTCAATCCGGTGGATCTGGTTTGCAGCTTCCGCACCTCGAAAGGCGGTCGTTTCGATCTGCGGGAGTTCGTCGATCCCGCTACGGGTTTTATCTCCCGCAAGTCGGACGGCGGACGCGAGTTGCTCGCGCAGGAACTGCCCGGTCTTTGGAACGGTGCCATGGCCCGGTGGAATACGGTCTTCGTCGAAGTCCCCATCACGACTTTTTCGCCCGTAAAGGTAGTCACCGATCTGCTGCGTCCCGAACATCAGGGCGATGAATTTTGAATAAGCCATTGCTCCCTTCGGATTTTCATTCGGAGGGAGCTTTTTTCGAGATGAAGACGTTGGTTGTCCCAAACGATTGAAAAAATGCAATCGAAGAGTATAAAAAACAAATTGAATAACATTTTCAGTGTTATTTTTCTGCTATTCGGATTAGCGGCTTGCTCAGATGATCGTTACCAAACACAAAATGTAACCCATTTAGTAATCGATTCTTTCGAAGATTTTGCAAAGGACAGCGATACCGTAAGTATTCGGTCCATAACCCTATCCTTGGCCGATAAACGATT
>OGZG01002806.1_pt1 | contig 11262 bp, 9 predicted proteins | sample 1576781 | NCBI WGS metagenome assembly OGZG01 (sample SAMEA3541502, study PRJEB24748) | human gut metagenome | biome: human gut; feature: human-associated habitat; material: faeces | place: China | collected 2012 | reverse complement strand
ATACAGATTGAAAAGAACCAGCATGGAGCATCGCTCCATGCTGGTTCTTTGTGCGTCAACGGGTCAGGAACAGTCCCAAAACGGCGGAGAGCAGGATCACCTTGGGGATGCTGACCTTAAATTTCAGCAGCAGGACCGTGGCGGCCACGCCAATCAGAGCCGCACCGTAACTGATGCTGCCTGCGGCGTTCGTGTAGTTGGTTGCGGTCAGCGAGCAGACCACCGCTATGATCAGCCCCAGACAGGCGGGGCGAATACCGTACATCACTTTCTTCATGAAATCGGATTCCCGGAATTTTTCAAACATGACGGCGGCAGCCGCGCAGATCAGCAGGGTGGGGGACAGGACCCCCAGACTGGCGGAGACAGCCCCGGCCAGTCCCGCCACACGGGTCCCGGCAAAGGTGGCGCAGTTCAGCCCCAGCGGGCCGGGCGTCATTTCCGCAATGGCAACAATGTCGCTGACCTCGGAAAGGGTCATCCAGCCGTGGGACAGCATTTCACTGTTGATGAGGGGGACCATACTCAGTCCGCCGAAGCTGGTAAAGCCGATCTTGCAGAAGGACCAGAACAGTTCAAGGAGGATCATGAGCGGCCTCCCTTCCGGCAATGCCAGACGGACAGCAGCCAGCCTAAAAATCCGCTGATGAGTACGATGAGGATGCAGCTCAGTCCGCCGAACAGATACAGGGCGAAGGCCAGCAGAAGAAAGACATACCCTGCCCGATCTGCCAACGCGGCTTTCCGCAGTTTCAAAGCCGCAGAAGCCACAACAGGCGCTACGGCGGCCCGGACGCCGGTCATGGCCCGGCTGACGTACAGGTTATCCTTTACCTGGGTATAGCACCAGGTCACGACCGTCAGAACAATGAGCGAGGGCAGGGAGATCCCCAGCAGACAGGCGAGGGCGCCGGGAAAGCCCGCCACATGATAGCCGAACAGATAGGACACATTGCCGATCATCAGCCCCGGCAGACTGCGGCCCACGCTGGTGATGTCCAGCAGGTCCTCGTCGGTGATCCAGCCTTTTTTCTGTACATATTCCTGTTGGATCTGGGCTACGATGGACCAGCCGCCGCCAAAGGTGTAAAAGCCGATTTTGAAAAAATACAAAAATAGTTCCAATGCCCGGCTGCATTGGGAGGGAGACCGCTGTGCTTCAGATTCCATGTGCGTGTCTCCTTAATGACTCTTCTTAAAAGTGAGATATCCCTCTAAAATCAGGGAGGCTGCCACTGCGTCCACCACTTTCTTCCGCTGCTTGGCGTGAAGTCCCTGTCCGGATGGATATGGAAATTCAACAAGGGCATAATATTTGGGCTTGCTGAAATCATTAGTTGCCTGAAAAGCTTTTTCGTCTTCCCAGACTTTCTGCCATTTTTTTTCAATTTCTTTTGGATTGTAACTCTGACTCATTTTTTTACCTCTTTTCTTATTGTCACTCATTTAATGCCGATTCCGGCGTTGATGTCGGTGTTGGTTCTGCCGTTTGTGACGGCGTTGGTGTAAGGGTCGGTGTTGGCGTCGGTGTAACTGCCGGTGTCGGTGTTGGCACAACAACCGGTTTCTTTTCCACCTGCTTCACTGTAATCTTACATACCTTTTTTATTTTACTGCCATCGGTTGTCTCCACAAAAATTTTACAAGTTCCCTTTTTCTTTGCTTTTACGACACCTTTTTGATTGACAGTTGCAATCTTTTTATTGGAAGAAGTGTATTTCATCTTCTTGATCATCGCTTTTTTCGGTAAAATCTTTTTTACCCGAATCGTAAACTTAGCATCCTTCTTTTTACCACCAATTTCCAATGTCTTTTTCGTAGTACTCAGCTTGATACTCTTTACCTTAATCAAATATGGATTATGAATATCCGGATCAGTCGGATCCCATCCCATATGCCCGGATAACTTCTGTGCCTTCGGCTTGCCAAGCGGTCCTGCCTTTGGCGAATTGTAAATTACTACTTTTGTGCCGGATGGGCAATTATCATAAATCCATTTGCTGTCTGCCACCGTCAATCGGATACATCCATGAGATGCCATCGTTCCCAACCGATTAAACTGAGCATAGGACTGTGTATTTTTCTTTGGCTGATAATACCATACCGAATGAAACAAAAAGCCTCCATAAATTCTTGTACAGTACTGACCGTAAGACGGTCCCAGCAGTGCATGCCACCGATATTTTTCTCTCAAAGAAAAAGTGCCGACCGGTGTCGCTTTGCCCGATGAACAGACAAATGCTTTATATGGTTTGTACTTTCCTTTTTTCGTATGACGGTATACCGTCACCGTATTCTTTAATTTGTTTACTTTTATCTTATATATGTTTTTCTTTGCTGCCGCATTTGTTGTCTGAAAATTCGCTGTCAATACTAAGAGAAACAACAAAACGAATAAGCTGATTTTCTTCTTCAAAACTACCTCCTATTTGTGTCAAAATGTACGCAAGCATACTATTTTATAATACCAACACTAAAATCCTTTGTCAAGGACTGTGATAGGAGAGTTTGCGGCAGTTTTTTAGGTTCCGTAATTCCGTAGAAAAGCTTTGCGTCTCGTGGGCACTCTCGTTTAACAAACGCGTAAGGGTATGGGCATGCAAAATACGCAAGCCTCATACCCACGTGTTTGTACCCACGAGTCACAAAGTTTTTCTACGGAATTACTGGAATCCAAAGGAACTGGCAGCAAACATTTGCCACAAGCTCGTCATTCAAATATCTCCCCCTCAATGCTTTGGTTCATTTATCCGCGAGGTCTAGAGAATAATTCCGACTATCACCTCATACACTGTAACAATCATACTGAGGTCATGATGAATGGATTGGATTGAGTCGTTTTTACAGAACTATGGCATTTGGGCTATGTTTGTGCTGATTATGTTGGAATATGCCTGTTTTCCTGTTTCGAGTGAGATTATTCTGCCATTGGCGGGGGGTATGGCTGCCGGGCAGGGGTTGTTTTTTCCATATCTTGTCCTTTTGGCAACGGGAGCAGGACTGATTGGGGCACTGATTCCGTATGGCATTGGCAGGTTTGGCGGTTCTCCACTGTTGGAACGCATTATGAAACGCTTTTCTTCTATGGAGAAACCAATCCTAACCTCCTACCGTGTCTTTGGCAATCACGAAAAAAGTGCCGTTCTAGTCAGCCGCGTGATTCCTCTGTGCCGCACCTATATCGGCTTTGTCGCGGGTGCCATGGGACAGAATATCAGCCGTTATCTTTTGTATTCTGCCATCGGCATTGTTACATGGAACACGGTATTAACCGGTCTTGGTTATTATTTTTATCAATACAAAGATTTGTTCTTTCATTATTTTGATAAATACAAGCATGTTATTTTTTATACAGGTATTGTCCTATTAGTAATTTTCGCCCTCAATGCTATTAGAAAAAAACGGGCAGCACGCGAAACAAACCAAGAAGAATAAGAAGTATGCCACTGATTCCGTTTAGACGGCGCACGTGGTATATCCTCTGCCCGCCAATCCACAAAAAGGCTCCACATAAAAAAGCGGTACATACAGGAAATAACCAGATTATGGTTCCCTGACCGACCAGACTAAGTGCTGCACTCACCGAATCAAGCGCAAGGGCACTTCCCAACGCACTGCCTTCTTTTATATCAATGCTTCGGGAATTATCTTTGTCATACTGTACTTCCCCTTTGTTTTGCAACACACGGATGCACGTTTTTGCGCCAAGCAAAATCAAAATCCCACCGCCAATAAGGCGAAAACAAGGTTCCGGCAGCCCCGCAAGGCATGTCGAACCCGCAAAAAGTGCAACCGCTGTCAGCACGCCATTTAATAACGCAATAAATAATCGGATTCGTTTGGGTATGCAAATGCCCGACATTGCATATGCCATACCAATCCCCAGCGTGTCAAGGCTCACCGACAACGCCAATAAGCAAACAACAAACACAAGCTCCTCCTGCCACTTCCTTATTCTATTTTATGCAAATAAGGGAAAAGAGGAGAGTCCTTTCGACAAAAACAGTCAAATATTTTGGAGGTAAGTATGAACTGGTATCAAATGGAATCACAGGAAGTAATGGATAAACTCAACCGTTTCAAAGACCGGGGCTTATCCCAAAAAGAAGTTATCAAACGCCAGAGACATTATGGAAAAAATGAATTGCAAAGCGAAAAAGGTCCCGGATTTTTCCGTCAGTTTGCCGCGCAGTTTAAAGATTTTATGATTCTTACTTTACTGGCAGCTGCCGGCATTTCTTTTTTTGCTTCTTATGCACAGGGAGAAATGAATCTGACCGACCCTTTAATCATTCTGGCAATCGTTATACTAAATGCTCTGCTTGGCATTTATCAGGAGAAAAAGGCAGAACATTCGCTGGCTCACCTTCGTTCTCTGCAAACGCCACAATGTCAGGTACTAAGAGATGGAAAACGCCAGACCATATCTTCTCCGGAACTTGTACCGGGAGATTTAGTCTATCTTGACACCGGCTGTCTTGTTCCCGCCGATGGCAGACTTCTCCTTACACACAATCTGTCGGCAAATGAATCCGCCCTTACCGGCGAAACGGGAAGCATCGAAAAAACTTCCGACTCGCTGCATATGGAAAATCTTTCACTCGGCGACCAGCTCAATATGGTATTTTCGGGCACAATGATTACGACCGGAAATGGGCTGTTCTGTGTTACGGAAACCGGTATGAATACGCAAATTGGGAAAATCGCCGGTATGCTTTCACACGAACAGGCACCGCAGACACCTCTTACCAGACGCCTCAATCATACAGGAAAAGTGCTTGGCATCCTGGCCCTGATTATTTGTGCCATTCTATTTTTTCTGGGATTGCAGAAAAACCAGCCGGTTTTTGATATGTTTATGACTTCCGTCAGTCTTGGCGTCGCAGCCATTCCGGAAAGCCTGCCTGCTCTTGTCACCATCATGCTAAGCCTTGGCGTCGAGCGCATGGCAAAACAGTGTGCCGTTATCCGCCATCTTCCTGCCGTGGAAACACTAGGCAGTGCTTCTGTTATCTGTTCTGACAAAACCGGCACGCTTACCCAGAACCGCATGACAGTTCGGAATATATACAGCACCGAAAATGAAAAAACCTTACTTCGTTATTTTCTGCTTTGCAACAACCAATCCGGTCCACTCGAACATGCACTGATTCATTACGGTGCATCAAGCGGACTTATTTATACGGAAGTACGAAAAGAATTTCCGGTTATTGAAGAAATCCCTTTTGACTCAACCCGCAAGCGGATGACAACGCTGCACCGGACACCCAATGGATATTTAGCAATAACTAAGGGAGCTCCTGAATTTATCCTTGCCAACTGTCACTCGTATCTCGATAAAGATGGCAGCACACGTCCGCTGACACATACGATGCGGCACAGGTTAAATGAACAAATTGAAAATTACACCGCCAATGCACTTCGCGTCATTGCTCTCGGTTTTTGTCTGCACAAAAGCCGCCCGGACAACAATTCCTTAGAATCCCATTTGGTTTTCCTTGGGATGGCAGGTTTGATTGACCCACCCCGCCCGGAAGCTTACGCCGCTGTTAAAAGCTGCCAGCACGCCGGAATTCGTCCGATTATGATTACCGGCGACCATAAAAATACCGCTGCGGCGATTGGCAAGGAACTTGGCATCTGCCAGACAAAAGATGAGGTCATTACGGGAGCCGACTTAGATGCCATCAGCGACCGTTCACTTCCGGCGGCGCTCAAAAAATATCATGTCTTTGCCCGTGTATCTCCAGCCCACAAAGTACGTCTCGTAAAAGGGTATCAGGCGATGGGAAATGTCGTTGCCATGACCGGCGACGGTGTCAATGATGCCCCTGCCCTAAAAGCAGCGGATATCGGCTGTGCCATGGGACGCACCGGAACCGATGTTGCCAAAAATGCATCTGACATTATCTTAATGGATGATAATTTTTCCACTATTGTAAGTGCCGTCCGAGAAGGGCGCGGTATTTACGATAACATAAAAAAAGCCATACATTTCCTCTTGTCTTGTAACATCGGGGAAATCATGACGATTTTTGTTGCTATCTTTTTCGGGCTGTCTGCACCACTTTTACCGGTACAACTGTTGTTTATTAATCTCGTGACGGATTCTTTTCCGGCGCTTTGTCTTGGTGTTGAACCACCGGATCCGGACAGCATGAACCGTCCGCCATTATCGAAAAATGAAAGCATCTTTCACTTTGATACCGTCTTTCAGATGGTTTTAGAAGGTATGTTCATCGGCTCCTTAGCACTTTTTGCCTATACAAGCGGCAATTCCACCATGTGCTTTGCCGTACTTTCTTTATCGCAGTTAGTTCACTCGTTTAATATGAGAAGCGAGCACTCGCTGTTAGAGACGGGGATTCTTGGGAACAAAAAACTTTTATTTAGTGTATTGTTCTGCATTGTCCTGCAATGTCTGGTCATCTGTATGCCTGTTCTCCAGCCTATTTTCCATACGCAGTCACTTAATCTGCGCGAATGGGTTGTCGTAGGTATTTTATCTCTGATGCCGATTCCCCTCATGGAAATCAGCAAGCGGCTTCACGGATAAACTCACGGATTCGCTGAATGAGAATTTCTTTTACATCTTCCCCCGGATACTGTGTGGCGAGCATGTGTTTCATCAACATGCCGCCCGCTTTATTCGCGTGTCCGCCGCCAGCACCAATTCCACAGCTGACTTTTTCCGCCAAATCACTCGCCGGCAGATTTTTTTTCGCACTTCGTACCGACATTTTATATCCAATCGGCGTTTCATTATATACCACACAGCAGTCAACAGTTGCCACACAATTTACCATATCACTAATAACGCCAAGCAGATTTGGATCACATGGTTTTGTATGCAGCAGCGCAAAACGCTTTTCCTCATCATAGTAATAGTGAGACAACGCTTCTCCTGCTATTTCCAAATCCTGACGCTGTAAATTCGCATGAATCATTTCATCGAGACACTCTCTGTTAATCTGCAGAGAATCACGCATCTGTCTGTCTGCCGGATAATAAATTTCAGACAAACTGCTGGTATCACTATACAAACCATAATACAACGCCGTTGCCACCTGCCAGTTCGCATTCACCGGATACCCCGCCTCCAAAAGCAGTTCCCAGACCACGGTACAACAACTTCCGAATTCCGGGAAAATAAAACACCATTCATCCGTTTCTACACAAATCGGATGATGATCAACCATCGCCACTTTTTTCACCGGCATCGATGTAATATTACCACCCTCATACTGGCAGTCCACGGTAATCAAAATATCATGTTCCGGCATTTCATTCACATATCGAATCGGAATACCAAGGTGCTCCACCATCAATTTCAGCGATGGCTTTGTAATTTGATGTTCCCCTGCATAAATCAAATTTACCTTTTTACCCAGATTCATAAAATACGCATACAAACCAAACGCAGCCCCCATCGCGTCCGCATCCGGACTGTCATGGCACTGTATACAAATCGAATTGAATTCTGCAAATTGTTTGAGAAACATAAATGCCTCGCCTCCCTCTCCTTTGTGGATTAAACTGTTTTTAGAATAGCAAAAAAGGGGGGAAGATTCAAGATTTTTATTGTCTCATTTTTAGGAAACATCATCTGTCAATAGAGCAAAAAAAGAAGTTCATCCGTAAAAGACTATAATACAAAGCATTATCTTGTCTCGAACGAATGAACTCCTTTTTTTATTATAGATTAAGCGTTAACCATATACTCATGTGCCTCACCGTTTGTATCCGTTACCACAATCGTATGAGATACTCCCTTTTCCACATACAGATTCAGTTTCAATCTCTTGTTCACAGTACCAGCTTGTGCAGTAATAAAGAAACTGCTGATTCCCTGGTCTACCCCATCAATCGTCACTGACTGAATACCGGAAAGATTTGTTGTGTCAATCTCCGTACCAACATAAGTATCTTCGTTTTCCCATGTTGATCCAAACATCGTCTTACCACTGTTCGTACTATAGCAGGCACCACCGGTTACTGTTACTTCACAAATGCTCTGGCTCTTTCCATCTCCAATTGCATAAGTACTGCCGCCTGCGGAAATGATACCGCCATAGATTCCAATCTTCATCGTTTTGGCTGAGGCATCTGCCGTACCACCGCCACCAACTCCGGCTCCGTTACCGGAAGATGTCGCATAAATATTGCCACCGTAGATGTAAATTTCTCCACCGCCTTTAGCGTATCGTGATTCACCGATTCCTGCAGCATTTCTTCCTGTATTGCAGGCTATAATCGTACCGCTCCTGATAATAATACGTCCTAATGTGCTAGATGTCTTACCATCTGATGTAGCACCAATTCCTGCCGATTCGTTACCGCCTAATGCCGTCAATTGGCCATCACCGGATATCGTCAGTTCACAACCCGACGGAACCTCGATTCCTGCATGATAGCCGGAACCGGTCAATGCGGATGTTCCAACTAAGATAAGATTTACCTTAGCATCACCACTTAATTTAATTGGACTTGACTCACTCGATGTACAAACAAGATCATTTAACGTAATTGTGTGAGTACCGCCCGTTACTAAAATATAATATGCTGTTGCCGATTGTGCTGTACTGGAAATCGTGTAATTTCCGTTAAATGCAGTTTCTTCTGCATCGCCAATTGTATATCCTGTCGCACTGATTACAATATTTCCTTCCGCCAAATCCAATTCTTTTGTCTCTGCCGGTTCCGGTTCAGCCGTTGGCTCCGGAGTCGGTGTGATAACCGGCGTTGGTGTTGGCGTGGCATCTGGGTCAACGGTTGGTGTTGCCGTTGGAGTTGCCGTCGGAGTCGCAGTTGGAGTTGCCGTTGGTGCCACAGTCGGCGTTGCCGTTGGCTCTACAACTCCATTTACAAGATTAATCAATGCCGTAAACGCTTTTTTCGGCAGATAATTTTCATCAAATAGTGATGGATAATAGGTACTTCCATCACTGTAAAAACTATTCAGCCAAGTATCCAAATCTGTCAGATTCCAGAATGTAACATTACTTACATTTACCGGAGCAGTTGTATCATCCATTCGCTGTAATATAATATTCATGAACTTCTGGTATGCTGCTGCCAGTGTCTCATTACCCGCCTCTGAATTATCCTTACTTGCAAAATCAAGCTCAGTAATCTGCACCTCATAGCCATTTTGCTGGAATAATTTCAGTGCATTTTTAATATTATCACCATCTGTCACACCAAGATTAGTCTGATGTGCCTGCATGCCAAGACCATCAATATTTCCGGCATCTTTTGCATCTGCAAGATATTTCACAACTGCCTTCATCTGTCCCGGCGATGCCAGTCCGACAAAATCATTGTAGAACAATTTTGCCGATGAATTTGCTGCTTTTTCAGCTTCTCTCGCATATTCAAAAGACTTTGTAATATAAGTATTGTCATCGTCTGTAAAAATAGCACCATACAAACTTGAACTTACTGTCCGTAATTTACAGCCATTGCTGTCAATCACCTCATTTACTACATCGTAAGCATATACAACGCCCGGATAATTAGTCTCTGCATAGGTAATAACCTGCTTAACATAACTTTCAATTCGAGCAAGCATCGTCTCTTTGTCAACAAGATTTGTAATGTTTTTCTTAGCTGTTCCCGTACCATCATACTCCGGTGTGTAATTCTTACAGAAATACCAATCCGGTGTCTGCGAATACCAGACAAGCGTATGGAAACGCACACTTAAATCATTTTCCTGAGCAAGAGATAAACATTTATCAATCACATCTGTATTAATAACCGGCATGCCATCTTCCGATGCTTTTGTTGCCTCTTCGTTCAAAAGATTCTCCGGTTTCAGCTCATCTGCAAATGTAACCGTACTGTAATGATGTTTAATAAATGATAAAATCTCCGGATTCTGCAAATTATAGCTATAAACTGCACATCCCATCGGGAAGCGGTTTGCATATGCCTCTTTCAGACTCGGTGCAGCAAGAACTGCATCCATATCCAAATGCTTCTCCGTAATAGAAATATTGTCTACATAAAAATCATTTGAATAATTTGCCATTTCAAAATAAAGTGACAATTTACTTACATCACCCGGTGCCACAACCGTTGCGTCCACTTTTGTCCATGTGCCATTCGGCGCAACTACATTCTGCACGGTTGTATAAGCCATCGCTCCCGCATAGTCCATCGACTCCCACATGCAGTTTATCGTCTTGTTGCTGCCCGTTGTCTGCTTTACATAAGCCTCAATCTTGTACGTTGTAAAATCAGTCACATTGTGAGTGATATCAATCGTCGGTCCGGCCCAGTTTTTCACACGGTTGGAAACTTTCAAACAATAGTTGTCATTATAACCGCCCTCTACAACAGTCAGCTCTTCTTCGCCCTGACGTCCGGTCACATATTGATTGGTACCATCTTCAAAATCCAAAAGCAACGCCTTCGTCGGATCCGTTACCGGAATCGGGGTGCCCGGAACCCTCGTCGGTTCTGCTGTTGGGGTTGCAGTTGGCTCATCCGGGTCTGCCGTCGGTGTAACCGTAGGTCCTGCCGGCTCATTTGTTGCAGTCGCAGTAGGCTCCGCCGGCTCTGTCGTTGGTGTTACAGTTGGTGTCACCGGCTTCTGCGTCGGTGTTACAGTCGGTGTGCCCGGTTTCTGCGTTGGGGTTGCAGTCGGTGTCACTGCCGGTTTCTGCGTCGGTGCTTTGGTTGGTACTTTTGTCGGTGCATTAGTCACAACTACTGTCTTTTTCTTTTTCACCGTAACCTTGCAGGTTTTTACATACTTCTTGCCCTGATAACGGAAACGTGCTGTAATCTTCGTTGTCCCCGCCTTTTTCGCTTTCACTTTTCCTTTCTTGGAAACTGTCGCAATTTTCTTGTTTTTGCTCTTCCATGTTACTTTTGTCTTCTTGCTTATATTTTTAACCTTAAGCGTTAAGATTTTCCCCACAGTTATTACCGCTTTTTTCTTTGATAAAGCAGGCTTTTTCTTTGCTGCCTGAGTTGACATAGAAAAAGAAAATACCATGCTTGCTGCTAACATCCATGCTAACAGCTTTTTACCATTCTTTTGCATACACAAACCTCCAATTCTATCCTTGAATTGTCTCATTTTTAGGATATGTTAATTATAACATATTTCCTCTGCAACACCATAAATCAATTCTTATTTTTTCATAAACTCAACGTAATACCCTAAAAAAATCATGACCACCAGCTCAGCTGGTGGATTCCTCTGCGGCTATAAGCCTGTGGTACTAGCCGGCTCTAAAGAGCCATTGAAGA
>OGZG01002805.1_pt1 | contig 11264 bp, 8 predicted proteins | sample 1576781 | NCBI WGS metagenome assembly OGZG01 (sample SAMEA3541502, study PRJEB24748) | human gut metagenome | biome: human gut; feature: human-associated habitat; material: faeces | place: China | collected 2012 | reverse complement strand
GACCACCGTGCTGGTCAACCGCATCGCCAACCTTATCCGGTTCGGCTCGGCGCACGGCTCCAAGGAAACGCCCCGCCCGGTGACCGAGGAGGACGTCAAAGCCCTGCGCACCGCCATTATGACCGGTACAGACGCCCCCAGCTGGCTGGACGGGATGCTGCGCCGCAACGCGGTGCGCAGCTGGAACGTGATGGCCATTACCTTTACCAACAAGGCAGCAGGGGAGCTGAAAGAGCGTCTGCGCCGGATGCTGGGCGGCGAGGAAGGGGACGAAGTGTTCGCCTCCACCTTCCACTCGGCCTGTGTGCGCATTCTGCGCCGCTGGGCCGAAGAGATCGGCTACCCCCGTAGCTTTACCATCTATGATACAGACGATGCCCAGCGTGTAATGAAAACCGTATATAAAGAGCTGAGCATCGATGATAAATTCCTGCCCATCAAGGCCGCCATCAACCAGATGAGCCGCTGGAAGGATCAGCTGGTCAGCCCGGAGCAGGCACTTGCAGACCACGCCAGAGACGTGAAGAGCACCCAGACCGCCCGCATCTACGCAGCTTACGAGAAAAAGCTGAAAGAGGCCGGTGCGTTCGATTTTGACGACTTGATCTACCAGACCGTGCAGCTGCTGGCTGAACACCCGGACGTGCGGGAGTTCTACCAGAACAAGTACCGCTACCTGCTGGTGGACGAGTATCAGGATACCAGCGTGGCCCAGTTCCGGCTGGTCAGCCTGCTCACCGGCCCGGAAAAGAACATCTGCGTTGTCGGTGACGATGACCAGAGCATCTACCGTTTCCGCGGTGCCACCATTGAGAACATTCTGAACTTTGAGCGCATCTTCCCCGGTACCAAGACCATCCGTCTGGAGCAGAATTACCGCTCCACCTCCAACATCCTGAATGCTGCCAACTGCGTCATCCAGCACAACACCGAGCGCAAGGGCAAGACCCTGTGGACTCGGAACGACGAGGGCGACAAGGTGCAGGTCTACACTGCCGAGAATGAGCAGGACGAAGCCATGCACATTGCGGATGTCATCGGTGAGCACCTGAAAGAGGGCGGGCATCTGGCGGACCATGCGGTGCTCTACCGCATGAATGCCCAGTCGGCCCCCATCGAAAGCTACTTTACCCGCGCGGGCATTCCCCATAAGATCGTGGGCGGCCAGCGCTTCAATGACCGCAAAGAGGTCAAGGACATCCACTCCTATATGTCCATCGTGGCGAACGCCCGGGATGATGTGCGCCTGCGCCGCATCATCAACGAGCCTGCCCGGAAGATCGGCAACACCACTGTTGATGTGATCGCTGACCTTGCCGCCCAGCAGGGAATCAGTATGCTGGAAGTCATCTCCCACGCGGATGCATACGCCAAACTCAGCCGTGCCATTATGCCGCTGCTGAAATTCTGGCAGATCTACGAAAAACTGCAGGAATCGCTGGAAACCAGGACACTGGACGAATTTGCCCAGGATGTCATTGAGGTGACCGGCTACAAGGCCATGCTGGAAGCCGATGCGGCCAAGGGCCACGAGGATGCGGCAGACCGCCTGCAGAACCTGGGCCAGCTGGTCAACAACGTCAAAAACTACTGCGACCAGCACGGCGAGGATGCTTCACTGGAAGGCTACCTGGAGGATATCGCCCTCATCAGCGACATTGACAGCTACAACGAGAGCGCTGACCAGGTGGTCCTGATGACCATCCACTCTGCAAAGGGTCTGGAATTCCCCTATGTGTTCCTCATTGGCATGGAGGAGGGGGTGTTCCCCAGCGAGATGAGCAAATACTCCGAGGCAGATCTGGAGGAAGAGCGCCGTCTGGCCTATGTCGGCATCACCCGCGCCAAGAAGGAGCTGTATATCTCCAACAGCGTCTCCCGGATGCTCTACGGCCGCACCCAGCGCAACGAACCCAGCCGCTTCCTGCGCGAGATCGAGCCTGAGTATATAGAAGAGATCCGCAGCCCGGCGTTGGAACGCCGTTCTTCCATGGGCTGGGGTTCCAGTTACAGTGATACCGTTCCCGGCGGGGCCTCGGGCTACTCTGGCGCGTCCGGCTGGGGCCGCAATTCCAGCAGCTTCGGCGGCCGCACTGGCGGCAGCTACCTCAACCGTGAATACAATGCCTCTGAGCGCGGCGGCTTCGGCTCCGGTTATGCAGGCCGCGGCAGCAGTGCTTCCGGGTTTGGCAGCGGAAACAGCGCCCCGCGCGCGTCCGGCACCTCCGGTTTTGGCGCGGGCTATGGCCGCCCCGCGGCCCCCAAGGCAGCGTCCAAACCCGTGAGCTTTCCGGGGAGCCCGGCAGCTTCCCGCCCGGCATCCACCGGCCCAAAGCATTACGAGGTTGGCGACATTGTGGAGCACAAGGTCTTTGGCCGGGGCAGGGTGCTGGCGGTCAAGGCCGCTGCCGGAGACCAGATCGTGGAGATCAACTTTGAAAAGGTCGGCGTGAAGAAAACCATGGCAAATTTTGCGCCGCTGACGAAAATTACGGAGGAATGAGAAAACTATGATGACCGTTCGATTGATCGCACATACCCCGGAACCGGAAAAGGTGGTGGCGGCAGCGGCCAAGCTCTGCTACTCCGATGCCCATATCACCGACCTGCTGGACGGCCTGACCGAGGAGAAAACGGCCAAGTTCCTGACCATGCTCAGCGACCTGGGCCATGCCAGCCCCATTGAACATGCCAGCTTCACCTTTGGCATTGAGGGTGTGAGCCGCACCCTGCTGGCCCAGATCACCCGGCACCGCATCGCATCCTTCAGTGTCCAGAGCCAGCGGTATGTCCGGCTGGACGACTTCCACTATGTCATCCCGCCGGAGATCGAGGCCATCCCTGAGGCAAAGGCAGCCTTTCTTGAGAGCATGGATGAGGATGCGAAGCGCTACCTGGACCTTGCAAAAAAGCTGGAGGACGGCCACACTGCCCGCCTGATGGCAGAGGGAATGCCCGAAAAGCAGGCCCGCGCCAAGGCCTCCAAACAGGCCAATGAGGATGCCCGTTTTGTGCTGCCCAACGCCTGCGAGACGAAGATGGTCGTGACCATGAACGCCCGCAGTCTGCAGAATTTCTTCCATCTGCGCTGTTGCTCCCGTGCTCAGTGGGAGATCCGTCAGCTGGCTGAGGAGATGTTCCGGCTGGTCTACCCGGTGGCACCCCATATCTTTGCCAAGGCCGGCCCGGCCTGTGTCAGCGGCCCCTGCCCCGAGGGCAGGATGTGCTGCGGCAGAACTGCCGAAGTCCGCGCAAAGTATGAGGCTATCAAGCAGGAGGCTGGTGTATGAGCAAAGGCAAGCTGATCGTTCTGGAAGGGCTGGACGGCAGCGGCAAGGGCACGCAGGCCAAACTGCTTGCAAAGCACCTGACGGTGACGGATCATCTGGTAAGAGAGATCACCTTCCCGGATTATGACAGTGATTCCAGTGCGCTGGTCAAGATGTATCTGGCCGGGCAGTTCGGCGACAAGCCTGACGATGTCAACGCCTACGCGGCATCCAGCTTTTATGCAGTGGATCGCTATGCGGGGTATAAGTCGGACTGGGGCGAGTTCTACGAGGAAGGCGGTATCCTGATCGCTGACCGCTACACCACCTCCAATGCTGTGCATCAGTGCTCGAAGCTTCCGCCGGAGCAGTGGGACACATTCCTGCAGTGGCTTTTTGACTATGAATACCACCTGCTGGGCCTGCCTGCACCGGATAAGGTGATCTATCTGCAGGTTGACCCGGCGGTGAGCCAGCGGCTGATGACTGCCCGCTACCATGGCGACGAGACCAGGAAGGATGTCCATGAAAAGGACACCGAATATCTGGCCCGCAGCCGCCGGGCCGCTGAATACTGCGCCGCTCACCTCGGCTGGGATACCGTCCACTGCACGGCAGGGGAGAAGATGCGGAGCATTGAGGATATTCAGGGAGAGGTCAGAACTCTTGCTCTCGCTGTTATTTGAAACAAAAGGAGGCATCCTATATCATGTACCGTTTGATGCAGCCGTCCGATTGGGCGGAGGTGCTGGCCCTGTGGCAGGCCCAGCGCGGCGACACGGAGGAGTTTGTCCGTGGCGCTGTGGAGCGCTTTGCCGGGGTGCAGAATGTCTACGTCGCGGAGGAAAACGACCACATTGAGGCTGTGGCACTGGCTGTGCCGGTGACCCTGCAGGGCCGCCCGGGCAGCTATCTGTTCGGTCTGTGCGGGCAGGGCAGCCTGCTCCTTGCGGGCCTGGTGGATACCCTGTGCGCCCAGCAGAAACTGCGGGGCGCAGGCTTTGTGGTGGCAGTGCCCACCAGCCCGGAACAATCAACGCTGCTGCAGGATAAAGGCTTCCAGAAAGCCTTTGCCCTGCGCTGCCTGCCCCGGGAGGTGGAACGCAACCTGTGGAGCCAGGCGGAATTCGATTCCGTGACGGCGAAAAAACTCTGCGAGCTGCGGGCAAAATACTGGCCCGACACCGTTCAGCTGCCGCCGGAGCAGATGGGGGAAGTTCTGCGGGACCTGTATTCCCGTGGCGCGACCATCGTATCCAGTGAGCAGGGCTACGGCATCTATTTCCGCAGGGAGGATACCCTTTACTTTGTGGAGATGATGGCGGAAAATGACCGTGCTGCCGAGGTGCTGATGGAAGCCGCCCGGGAGAAAGAGGTCATTGTGGAAAAGGCTGTCATCACGGTGGGAGCTGCCCAGAATCTGTTCCTGGGCGAGGGAACCCGGCAGGAGTATGGCCTCATCCGCTTTGAAGGAGAACCTTTTGATGTTTCGGAGAGCTACATGCGCCTGATGATGGACTGAAAGGAACGTGGATATGGCAGAGAAACACCAGAAAAAGAAAAAAGGCAGTGCGCTGAAGATCCTGTTGGCCGTGCTGTTGCTGCTGGTACTGACAGTCGGTGCAGCAGGTGTGTTTGCGTATAACGAGATCAACGGCAATGGAGGAAAGCCCGGTGCAGAGGTGACCGTCAGCATCCCCCAGGGCAGCGGCGTTGCTGCCATCGCAAAGGAGCTGAAGGAGGCTGGAGTGATCCGTTCGGCCTATCTGTTCCGCTGGTATGTGGGGCACAAGGGTGCCGCCGGAAAACTGCAGTATGGTGATTTTACGCTGCAAACCGGCGGATATTCCTACGATGGCCTGATCACAGAGTTGTCTGCGTATGCCAAGGCGGATTCGGTGCGGCTGACCTTCCCGGAGGGAACCACTGCCATTGCCATTGCCCGGAAAATGGAGGAAGCCGGTCTGTGTACTGCCGAGGAGTTTCTGGAAGAAGCCAACACCGGAGATTTCAGTGAGTACACCTTCTGGCAGTATGTCCCGGACGATGCCGATGCCCCCAATCGCTTTATGAAGTGTGAGGGCTACCTCTTTCCGGATACCTATGAGTTTTTGACGGACGATACCGTGCATCATTACGTTGCAACGTTCTATGCACACTTCGATAAGCAGTTTACGGACGAGATGTACAGGGAACTGGAAAAGCAGGAGCTGACTCTGCCCGAGGTCATCACACTGGCCTCTTTTGTGCAGGAGGAAGCAGGCAACGATCAGGATTCCAATGTGGCGCAGGTGTTCCGCAACCGTCTGGCCGAGGGATCGCCTTACCCCAAGCTCCAGAGCAACACCTCCAGCTATGTCCAGAGCGATGAGGACAACAACTACCTCTGGAACTGGGTGGCTCCGTATTATGGCGGCTGGGAGGATATCCCCGAGAACATCCGGAATGCCTACGATACCTACACCTGCACCGGCCTGCCCGCCGGGCCCATCTCGAACCCGGGCCTTGCCGCGATCCAGGCTGCTCTGGTACCTCAGTGCGATGAGGAAGTCAGGGACTGCTATTTCTTTGTTACGGACCTTTCCGGCCACTACTATTACGCCAAGACCTATGCTGAACATCAGGCCAACTGCCGGAAAGCGGCTGAAGTCAATCAGAGTTTGAAGAAGTAAGTCTCTCTCAGTCGGCTTCGCTGACAGCTCTCCCAAGGGGCGAGCCAACTGCGGCTCCGGAGTCAGGTTTGCAGAAACCGATCCGGTGAGGCAGTATCGCGTCAGCGATGACAGAGAGGGTGCTAAAAAGAGAGGACGATTTTATGTTACAGATCCCGGAACTGCTGGCCCCGGCAGGCGACTTGGAGCGCCTGCGTTATGCCATCAACTATGGAGCAGACGCTGTTTATTGCAGCCTGCCGGAGTTCGGTATGCGGTCGGCTCCTGCCAATTTTACGCCGGAGCAGCTGGCCGAGGGTGTGATCTACGCTCATGCCCGCGGCCGCAAGGTCTATCTGACCATGAACACGCTGCCCACCAATGAGGAAGCTGACCGCCTGCCCGAAGCCATCAAGGCTGCTGCTGCCGCCGGTGTGGATGCCTTTATCGTGGCCGATCTGGGCGTGCTGGAAGCCTGTAAGCAGTTCGCCCCGGAGATCGATGTCCACATGTCCACCCAGACCGGCATCACCAACTGGGCCGCTGCGCGTGCCGCTTACAACATGGGTGCAAAGCGTGTGGTGCTTGCCCGTGAGATGAGCCTGCAGGATATCGCTGCCCTGCGCGATAAGACCCCGCCGGAGCTGGAGATCGAGGCGTTTGTCCACGGAGCCATGTGCATGAGCGTTTCGGGCCGGTGCCTGCTTTCCAATTACATGGCAGGCCGGGATGCCAACCGGGGCCAGTGCGCTCAGCCCTGCCGCTGGAAGTATTACCTGAGCGAAGAGACCCGCCCGGGCCAGCTGTATGAGATCGGTGAAAATGAGAACGGCAGCTATATCCTCAATGCAAACGATTTGTGCACTGCTCCCTTCATCGACCTCATCTGCAAGGCAGGTGTGGACAGCCTGAAGATCGAGGGCCGCGCCAAGACGTTCTACTATGTCGCCAGCGTCACCGCCGCCTACCGCAAAGCTCTGGATCAGTATCTGGCCGACCCGCTCAACGATAACTTTGAGCTGAGCGATGACGTTCTGGCCGAGCTGACCCGTACCAGCCACCGGCACTACTCCCCGGGCTTCTACTTTGGCCGCGAGCAGGCCCGCCAGGCAACCGACAGCGCTACTTATATCCGTGAGTGGGAGTTTGTGGGCACTGTGGAAAGCTGGGAGAATGGTGTTGCCTCCTGCCAGCAGCGCGGCAAATGGAGCCTTGGGGATACGTTGGAGGTGCTCTGCCCGGATGGGCGCAGCATCCCGCTGCACCCGGAGTGGATCAAAAACGAGGCAGGGGAGAGCGTGGAATCCACCCCCCACGCCATGGAAAAGTACACCATCCCCACCCCGGAGCTGCCCCCCATGAGTCTGCTTCGCCGGAAGGTAGAAACTCTTGACAAATGATTCCAGAAGCAGTAAAATAATAAGGTCAAAATGAACGATGTCCTCTGGCTCTAGTGGTCAGAGGACAGTTGAGGGCTCGTAGCTCAGTTGGGATGAGCGTTCGGTTCGCATCCGAAAGGTCGAGGGTTCGACTCCCTTCGAGTCCATACAATAGAAAACCGCTCTGTCGCAGCAATACGGCAGGGCGGTTTTCTTGTTTGCGATTCTATGAAACAGTGAGGACTGTTCCGATGGATCTGGAGCCGGTTCAAAGGTGGAAAATTACTGCTCCTCAAACCTTGAAAGTGCTAGAAATCAAGGTTTCATGCGGGTTAATGCCGTGATACATTCGCAATGGCTTGAGGGTTGCGTTTGTTACATCGTTTTGGTATAACAACTCACAACCTCAACGGTTGATTGCGATTCCAAGGGGAATTCTCGAATCTCTTTTCCATTATAGGGAACAGGGAAGGCGAATACAATGTTCCGAATCCAGTTGCCATCCGGCTGTTTTTCCGGGAAAATATCAATGCGCTCGATGAAGGCGCGCATGAATTCCTTTTGCTCCACCTCAGTGGCGGCATTGTAGACTTCATCGAAGGCCAGAAGCAGGTGATAGATGTTGTCAGCTGTAATCTTCTCCTGATGAATGTCATCAACCTGACCTTGGATTTCAGCGAGCTGGGTTTCCATGTCCTCAATCAGTTCATATTGCTCATCGTAACGTCGCTGCAAATCCAAAGACTTACGGTCATAATAGGGATCATTAAAGTCCAGTGTGTCCATCTGGTGCTCCAGACGAGATTTCGTACTGAGTCGCTGGCGGAGCTGCGCTTTGATTGCATCGGCCTGCTGCTCCAACTCGCTGGTATCGACTGCGGAACCGATTTTCTCTTTGATGGCATCTACGAAGCGTGGGTCGTGAACCATAGCAGATACGATGGATGCGACCATCTGATTGATTTCGTTCTGTTCAATGTTCAATCGGAAAGAACATTCGTGTCCAGTCTGCCCTTTGATGCTCTTGCAGAAGTAGTAGTAACGAGTTTTGTTATCCTTACTGTGAGCCTTAGAGACATTTCCGTACAGATTCCGTCCACAGCAGGGGCATTTCAGAATGCCGGAAAGAATATGTGCGTGGTCGGGGTCACGCACCTTTTCACGCCGCCCTGTGGTACGCTGACGCTTGGTCTGTGCAAGATTCCAGTCGTCCTCGGAAACGATGGCTTCATGTTGACCGACATAGACGGGAAACTCAGATTGCTTCACAACGTGCATTTCGTTTCGAGTGCCGAGTTTCTTTTCAACCTTGCGGCGACCAAATGCAATCTTACCGCAGTAAATGGGATTGTCCAGAATACCTCTAACAAATACAGCAGAAAACTTTGGGATAGTTCCATTCTGACGGAGCTTTTTCACATACCCATGGGTGTTCAGATACCGGGCAATACCTGCTACACCATCGTTGGTATGGATAAAGCGGTCAAAAATAACACGGATAACTTCCACTTCATCGTCTGCAATCGAAAGCTCGCCATTTTCCAGCCTATAGCCATAGGGTGCAAAGCCGCCGTTCCATTTGCCCTCACGGGCTTTCTGTTCACGGCCGGCCATCGTTTGAGCACGGATATTCTCACGTTCGATTTCAGCAACAGCAGAAAGAACAGAAATCATTAACTTGCCGGAATCTTTGGAACTGTCGATGCCATCTTCTACGCAAATCAAATTGACACCGAAATCCTGCATAAGCTGCAAGGAGTTCAGAACATCGGCCGCATTGCGCCCAAAACGGGAGAGTTTGAATACCAGAACATAAGAAACGCCGTCTTTACAGTCTTGCACATCTCGCAGCATCTGTTGAAATTCGTGCCGACCTTGAATGTTTTTACCGGAAAATCCTTCATCAGAATATTCTCCAGCAATGACCATATCTTCATAATCGGCATATTTGCGCAGCTTTTCACGCTGTGCATCAAGGCTGTAACCGTCCACCTGCATGGCCGTAGATACGCGAGTATAAATGTAGCATTTGGTGCGTGCTTTTTTCATAAGAAATCCTCACTTTCGGCGGTTGGTTGTTGTGTGAGATTTTCATGCTGGATATAATACTCTAGCAACCGGAGTACATACTCTGGCGCATGGCGGTGGCCGAGTTCCCATTCTGTTACAGTGCGGTAGGGAATTTGGAAGAAAGTGCAAAACTCCCGGCGGTTCATCCCGGTCGATTCGCGCAGTTCGAGGATTTTGTCTTTGCAGTCCATAAAGTTGCCCTCATATATGTAAAACACGCTACGCAATTATTTTAACATAAAAATAAAAATTACGCAACGTGTAAATCTGCTTATGCAGCTTTACTGTTGGCCGCGCAAAGCGGAGACTCCTTTTGCTCCAGTACAGTTGAGCCATATTTTTGAATCAGCTTTGCCATAACATCGATACAGCGTACAAAGGATGCATTGTCAGTTTCGGTGTCATAGTATTTTTTCAATAGGCAACTCCATTTCCTTGTAGCAGAACTTTGACAGTCCTGCGAATTTTAGAAACATCCCTTGATTCATCCGATCAAAAGTTTCAGTCGCTCCAGCTTTTCCTGCGCTGTTTCTTTGCGGAAACTCATGCCGATACAGGAGATAGGAATGCACATTTCCAGCAGGCGGTCATAGATGCGGGTATGAGGGGTATCCTGTGGGTGGCGTATCTCGTCCAGCGTCAGGTTGGTGGTGACGATCAGCGGCTTCCGGCTGCGGTATCGGCTGTCCACGATGCTGTAGATCTGTTCCAGTGCGTACTCGGTACCACGCTCCATGCCGAAATCGTCAATGATGAGCAGGGGATAGCGGCAGAACTTGTCCACAATATCATTTCGCCCGGAAAAGCTGCCGTTCAACTCGTTCAGGATTCGGGCAAAGTTCGTCATCCGCACAGGCACTTCCTGCTCCATCAGAGCGTTTGCGATGCATCCGGCAAGGAAACTCTTGCCGGTGCCAACACCGCCCCAGAGAAGCAGCCCAAGGTTCTCTGAACGCATGGTCTGCCATTGCTCCACATAGCGGTGTGCATAGTGCATCTGAGGGCTGCGGCCATTGTCGTTTTCAAATGTCCAGTCCAGCATTGCCGGGTCAGAAAATCCCTCGGCTTTCAGCCGCCGCACAAGGTCGATGTGCTTTTGTTGGTTAATAAGGGCTTCCTGCTGTTCTCTTTCCGTGCGCTGGCAGCTGCATTCGACGGGATGCTTGTTCTTGCCCATCAGGACAATGCCATTTGCAAAGAACGCTTCTTTTGGGGTATGACATTTTCCGCAATAAAGCAGACCGTCCTTGCCATAATAATCATCGGTGTTTTCGGGAATACTGGATGGGAGCTGTTCCAAAATTTTTTCGATCGTTTTTATAGGCTTTCTCCTTCCCTAAATGTGTAGTCCGGGATGCTCGGTGCTTGCTTTTGTTCCGACTTTTGCCGTTTTGCCCAGATGCGCAGGGTAGCGGCATGGTCGGCATATTTTTTGCCGGTGGACTGGATATAAGCTGAAAGCTGTTCGATCAGGCTATCCAGCCCGAAGAAATCGGCTTTGAGTTGCTTGTACTCTTTTTCCGTCAGAAAGACATTGTGATATTCTCCAAAGGTTAAAGGGGCGGCTGTTGTTTTTATCAGGTGGCTATCTTTCAGATTGTTCTTATAACGTTGGTTAGTGGAACACTTTTGTTCCATGGAAGATATCATTTCTGTTCCATCGGATGGAACAAAATCGTTCCATGCAGGGGAACATTTTTGCACTGTCGGAACTTTTACAAAGATGCTGTTGGGTACAGTAATGCGACCTCTTCTGCGCTCAATCAAATCGGCATCTTCCAGTGAACGCAACGCACGTTTAATGCTCATGGTGCTGCATCGTAGAGCATCGCTCAATGATGAAAGAGGGAAAATCACATAGACGAAGCCGCGCTCATCCATCCAGTTGTTCTTTT
>OGZG01002795.1_pt1 | contig 11295 bp, 9 predicted proteins | sample 1576781 | NCBI WGS metagenome assembly OGZG01 (sample SAMEA3541502, study PRJEB24748) | human gut metagenome | biome: human gut; feature: human-associated habitat; material: faeces | place: China | collected 2012 | reverse complement strand
CTTAACATAAGGAGCCACTGCTCTTCCACATATACAGGTTCCAGCAGCAACCTCCTTTTATTCCTGCTGAATCATCTTAAAATGCTCCAATGCCTCCACAATTGCTCTCTCCTTATCCTCCGGGCACTGTGGTTGCCTACTATCTTCATTTTTAGGTAAATTATAATTCTTTCCAACCTCAATTCCACATTTTCTCTTTACCTGTGAAATATACAGATTGGAAACCTTCATGCCGGCATTATGTTCAAACACATACTTCTTTATCTCATCATATGTTGCCTTAGTCTCTGCAGATGTTATATCCACATCATCAAGTTCAATTGTGACATTAATGTAATCATCCGGCTTTTGTTTCAGTTGGGACAAAAGAACAACCGTCTCCACATGATAAGTATTCGGAAACATATCCACGCAGCATATCTTCTCCACTCTATACCCTCTGGCCATAAATATCTGCAAATCCCTTGCCAGGCTTGTTGGTTTACATGAAATATAAACCATATTCTCAACACCATACTCTATGATTTTCCCGATAGCCTTCGGATGGATACCGTCTCGTGGTGGATCAAGAATTATATAATCCGGTTTTTCCTCTATCTCATCAAGCACCTTGAGGACATCACCTGCGATAAATTTACAGTTATCAAGACCATTACGGGCTGCGTTTTCCTTTGCAGCGCAAACTGCCTCCTCGACTATCTCGACACCTACTACTTCCTTACACACCGGTGCCATAAGCTGCGCGATGGTGCCGGTTCCGCTGTAGAGGTCGTAGACTGTTTTACCGTTTAACGAATCCTTGTCATCTCCCAGGATAAACTCTCTCGCTGTCTCATAGAGCACCTCCGCTCCGAGTGAATTGGTCTGGAAAAATGAGAATGGTGTGATTTTGAATTTCAGACCTAAGAGCTCCTCGTAGAAATATGAATCTCCGTAGAGCACCTCTGTGCCCTCGTTTTTGACCACATCCGCCACGCTGTCATTTTTTGTGTGTAAAACTCCCTTGAATCTGCCGTCATAGTGCCTGGTCAAAAGCGCATATCTAAAGCCTGCCAGCAGCTCCTCCTCATCAAAACCCTCTGTCTGTGTGGTGGTGACGAGGTCGACCATGATTTCGCCGGTTTTTGTTGCCTTTCTGACAAGTAGATGCCGCAGATAACCCTTGTGTGTTGCTCTGTGGAAATATGGGATATTGTTTTTTGAAAAATAATCAAGTGTTGCCTTTAATATTGTCCTGAAATCCTCATCCACTATCTGACAGTCTGATACTGTCACAAGGTCATAAAAGCTTCCTCTTTTATGCATGCCAAGCGCAAGAGGGCCATCCTTGTACTCATCACCGAAGGAAAATTCCATCTTATTTCTGTATTCACTCTTTTTTGGACTTCCATGTATCCCTATAAACTCATATCCTGCCTCTTTTTCAGTGCCGATGGCATCCGAAATGAGCTTTTTCACCTGGGTAAGCTTCATATCAAGCTGCTTTTCGTAAGGCACTGTCTGATATGTACAGCCCCCACACATTCCAAAGTGAGGACATGGCTCTTCTGTCTCCAGAGGTGATTTTTCAATTACCTCCATGAGTCTTCCCTCTGCCCTTTGATGCTTTACTTTATTTACAACAAATTCCACTTTCTGTCCCGGAATTGTATTTTTCACAATTACTCTGTCGCCGTCATCTGTAACGGCTATTCCCTTGTTCGGGAAGTCTACTCTTTCTACGGTTCCTGTTCCTCTAAATCCTTTTTTCATGTAATTCTTATCTCTCTTTAAACTTTATTATTTCTTTGTATGCCTGACTGCAAATGCCTTGCTTCACAAATAAAGAAAAATGAGGACTACATATGTAGCCCCCATTATCTAAAAACGATTATTTCTCTTCTTTAGTCTTTGGTGCCTCTTTTTCCTCTTCAGCATCATCATCGTCTTCATCCTCGAAGAAATCATCATCGAATTCATCATCATACTCATCATCGAAATCATCTAAATAATCCGGTGTGAAAAATCTGTAGATACCATATGCCGCTGCTGCAACTGCAACTAACACACCTATGACAGCAAATATGATAACAGCCTTGGAAGGCTTCTTCTCTTCCTCTTCTTTTTTGAGAAGGTCATTAAGCTTTGCCATGCTGAGCTTCTCTGTAAGCTTGTTGTCCTTTAATAATTCTTCAACTTTACACATAATTGAATCCGCTCCTTTTCCAAAAGTAATTGTCAAATGCTATTTGTTAAATCTATTATAGCATATTATATCCAATTTTCCTATAAAAATTACAATATTTTTAGTCAATTTTTTTCAATTTGGCAAATGAGGCAAACATCTTTTTGGTACCTGCCTTGTCGAAGTCCACTGTGACCTCATAATCCCTGCCGCCTTCTACAATTGCCATGACCTCTCCCGCGCCAAACTTGATGTGCGATACTCTGTCTCCTACCTTATATGAAAGGCCGCCGGTGGTATTGGCACTGGCAAATGACTTCTGGTTGCTCACAGGTGTATAGACAGGTGTCCTTGTACGCTGAGTATTAAAGGTAGTCGCATACTCTGTGCCGTATGTAGGTGTCTTTTTGAAGGCCTCCTTAGCCTTCCTGTAGGTGCTCTGTGAATTTCTTTCAAGGTCATCATCACGGCGCTTTGGCTCATAGACCTCACCTGACATAAGCTCACGCGGAATCTCTTTCACAAATCGCGATACCTTGTTGAACTGTGTCTCTCCACGCACCATGCGCATGCGTGCCGATGTAATGGTCAGATGCTCCTTGGCTCTCGTGATGCCAACATAAGCAAGACGCCTTTCCTCCTCTATCTCGCTTGTCGCATCATCACTCGTGATAGACATATAGCTAGGGAAAAGGCCATCCTCCATGCCCGCCAGATACACATTCGGAAACTCGAGTCCCTTAGCACTGTGCAGAGTCATAAGAACCACATAGTCGCTGTTTTCATCAAGACCATCTATATCGGCTACAAGCGCCACTTCTTCCAAAAAGCCACTGAGAGTAGGAGCCTCCTCCCCCTGCTCGTAATCAACAGCCTTGTTTATAAGCTCATCAATATTCTCAATACGCTGCTCTGCCTCATCAGTGCCCTCAGCCTTCAGCTCATCGACATAGCCGGTCTCATCGATTATTGCCTGTATGAGCTGCGAAACCGAATCCATCTCGGCTCTCGCACGAAGAGACTGTATAAACATCACAAATGGCTTTATCTTGCCTGCTGACCTCGCCATGCCCGGCACCTCATCGACATAGCGCAGTGCCGTATAGAAATCTATTTCCTTCTCAATGGCATAGTCCGTCACCTTATTGATGCTTGTAGCTCCGATGCCTCGCTTTGGCACATTTATGATTCTCTTTACCGCAAGGTCATCATGGCCATTGTCAATAGTCTTTAAATATGCAAGAATATCCTTTATCTCTTTTCTGGCATAGAAATTCACGCCACCGACAATCTTGTATGGGATGTTGGCCGCAATAAATTTCTCCTCGAAAAGACGTGACTGTGCGTTGGTTCGGTAAAGCACAGCACAATCCTTATAGCGCGCCTCGCCCTTTCTCACGAGTCTCGCTATCGAGCGCGCCACATAATCCGCTTCCTCAAAGCCGCTCTCAAGCTGTTCAAATGTAATCCTGTCTCCTGCTCCATTGTCGGTCCAAAGGCGCTTGTCCTTTCTTCCCACATTGTTGGAAATGACGCTGTTGGCAGCATCCAGAATATTCTGGGTCGACCTGTAATTCTGCTCCAGCTTTATAACCTTTGCATCCTCAAAATGCTTCTCAAAGTTTAAGATATTGTAGATATTGGCACCTCTGAACTTGTAAATGGACTGATCATCATCACCCACCACACACAAATTCTTATACTTCATTGCGAGAAGCCTGATAAGCTCAAACTGCACGGTGTTGGTATCCTGGTACTCATCCACCATGATGTATCTGAAACGCTCCTGGTAGTAATCAAGCACCTCCTTATCCAGCTTGAAAAGCTCTACTGTCTTCACAAGCAGATCATCAAAATCGAGTGCGTTATTCTGCTTTAGGGCATTCTGATACTCCTTGTATACAAGTGCCTGCTTGCGCTTCACAAAGTCACCTGTGAAGCGGTTTTCAAACTCTATCGGATCAATCATCTCATCCTTTGCCGATGATATTACATTTAAAAACATCTTTTCCTTATACATCTTGGTGTCTATATCAAGGCGCTTGCAGATGTCCTTCATCAAAGACTTCTGGTCGTCAGCATCATATATGGTAAAATTCGTATCATATCCCAGCCTGTCAATATACCTGCGCAGTATACGCACACATGTCGAATGGAAGGTAGAAACCCATATGCTTTCCGAACCATAGCCCACCATATCATCAATTCGCTCACGCATCTCTCCCGCAGCCTTGTTTGTAAAGGTGATTGCCATGATATTGTAAGGATTGACACCACACTCATCTATCAGGTAAGCAGTCCTGTATGTAAGAACCCTGGTCTTGCCACTGCCTGCCCCCGCTAAAATAAGAAGCGGTCCCTCTGTGGTCAAAACGGCCTCCCTCTGCTGTTCATTCAACATATCTAAGTTCATCTGTTTTCCTCTCAATTCTCCAGTCTTATTACAGGCACACAAACCATAAATAAAAAAATAATTTATCTACAGCATACCACAAACATATGTTTTGTACAACCCAATATGAGAAAATTCAAAAAAAACTTGTCATATAGTTTTCAATACTATATAATAAAAGCCTGAGGTGATGATATGGAGAATGACGTTAAAGAATTTTTATCAGAATTATTAAAACAGCTTAAATCAATAGATTACATAAAGCCGGAGGATATACCAAACATTGATTTGTACATGGATCAGGTCACAACCTTCATGGACGAGCAGCTCGCTGCATCAAAGCGCTATGAAAGCGACAAAATCCTTACAAAGACAATGATAAACAACTATGCCAAAAACAATCTGCTCCCTTCTCCGGACAAGAAAAAGTATTCTAAAGAGCATGTGCTCACACTGCTTTTTATATATTATTTCAAAAATATATTAAGTATCAACGATATCCGCTCAATTCTTAATCCCCTTACCGAGAAGTATTTCGGCAACGATGACGGATTTACTATGCAGGATGTCTATACGGAGGTTTTTGGCTTAGAGGCAGAGGAGTCGCAGAAGCTCCTAAAGGATCTCGGCAAGAAATACAAGATTGCCGGCGAGACATTTGAGAATTTCCCTGCTGAGGATCAGAAATTTCTTCACACATTCAGCTTTATCTGCATGCTGAGCTTTGATGTCTACATCAAGAAAATGCTGATTGAGCGCATGATTGACGATCTAAATGAAGAAAAAGAGGCTTCTAAAAAAACAGGCTCAAATTAACGAGCCTGTTTTTCTTTCCCCCTATGATAAACTAATCCTCTTTGTCAGAGCCATCCTCCATGCGTGAAAATACCATATCGTACCCATCGTTGCCGTAGTTTAATGATCTGTTCACACGGCTGATTGTGGCTGTGGAAGCCCCGGTCTTTTCTGCTATATCAAGATATGTCTTCTGCTCTCTAAGCATCTTTGCCACTTCAAATCTCTGTGATAGAGAAAAAAGCTCATTTACGGTACAAACATCCTCAAAAAATGTATAACACTCTGCTCTATCCTTGAGACACAAAATAGCATCAAACAAATGGTCTACTGCTTCTGTTTTAAGATTCTTGCTCATCGTGTTCTCCTTTTTCATGCGATTTATTTACATTTAATTTTAACATATTAAAGTTTTAAAGTAAACAGCTTTCTTGCAATTAAATTATGATATGTTATACTAGTGTTACTATCGCCTAATAAATCAGAATGGAGTAAATTGAAAATGAAAAAAGTAGGATATTTCTTTTACACATTTGTCCCACTGCTTGCAGTTGAGGCAATTCAGACTATCGCCTTATTCTTTATGATGGGCATGGGAGTGTTTGGACAGGGTTTTGTCGGAAAGCTTGCTTTTCCGTCTGCAAACGTATCGGACCGCCTTGAAAAGACATTTACATCTGTAAATTTTAACATGATGATTATGGTCATCTATGCACTCATTACCATTGCAATTTTTGGCATGTGGTACTATGCCAGATACGAAGGTAATTTTCTTCCATCCCCTAAGAAAACCTTCAATCCCATGATGATTGTGGCAATCGTCATACTCGTGCCGGGTACACAGTTTGCTGCCAATTTCATCGCTAACTTAACCGGCTACATCCGTCCCGACTGGCTGCAACAGTACAACAAGCTTTTTGAAACATCCGGCATCACAGATACCACCTTTGTGACAGTACTTTATTCTGTAATACTGGCGCCAATCTGTGAGGAGCTTATATTCCGCGGTGTAACCATGCGCTGTGCCAGAAAGGCTTTGCCATTTGCTCTTGCCAATCTGATGCAGGCTGCACTTTTCGGACTGTTCCATCTCAACTGGATTCAGGGCATATATGCCTTTGCACTTGGCATAGTGCTCGGATATGTGTGCGAACACGGTGGCTCTATTTACTACTCTATGGGGCTTCATCTGCTTTTCAACCTTTGGGGCACACTTTCAGGATTTTTCCCTGATCCCGGTAATAGTGTAGTGGTCTTTGTGATTGTGATTGCTGTTACAATTGTTTCACTGGCGGTCGGATTTGTACTGTTTAACAAAGGACGAAGAAAGCTCCCCATAAATTCTACAGGAATATAGACACGCCCGCCAGACTTACTATCATCATAATCATGCCGGCGAGCAGTACTCCAAGCATGACAGCGGCAACTGTTGACTTGAAATCCATATCAAGGATACTTGCCGCAAGTGTTCCTGTCCATGCACCTGTTCCCGGAAGCGGGATACCTACGAAAAGTAAAAGTGCAACAAACAGACCTCTTCCGGCCTTTGCCTGAAGCTTCTTGCCGCCCTTCTCTCCTTTTTCAAGGCAGAAGCTGAAGAACCTTCCAATAATTGGTTTGTCTGCTCCCCATATGAGCACCTTTCTTGCAAAAAGATAAATAATTGGTACCGGAAGCATATTTGCAATGATACAAACGATAAATGATGGCACTATCGGCAGCCCCATCACCTGCGAAACCGGAACGGCTCCTCTGAGCTCAATAAGTGGTACCATTGAAATTAAAAAGATGTAAATATATTTTTTTAACATGAATAATTCTCCAAAAATTTAATTAGTGTATGCATCTGCTCATCAGTTCCTATGGATATGCGCAGATAGTCGTTGATTCGCTCAGGTGAGCTAAAATGTCTGACAAATATATTGTCTGCCTTAAGGTCCTCAAAAAGCTTTGTTGCAGAAACATTTGCAGGCTTTGCAAATATAAAGTTGCTCTTTGAGTCACAGAATGTAAAGCCAAGTCTCTTAAGCTCTGTCTTTGTCCACTCACGTGTCTTTATAACCTTTGCTGTGGTCTCTTCAAAGTATGCTCTGTCTTTTATCGCTGCTGTAGCTGCTTCGATTGTGATTCTGTCCATGGTATATGAATTGAACGAATATTTCACATCATTCAGATACTTGATAAGCACAGGACTTGCCATGGCAAAACCAACTCTCGAGCCTGCCAGGGAGCGAGATTTTGAGAATGTCTGTACCACAATGACATTATCATATTTGTCAATGAGCGGAAGCGCACTTTCCCCGCCAAAATCTACATATGCCTCATCTACTACGACAATTACATCCTGATTGTGTTCTATTATATCCTCTATCTCATCAAGAGACATGAGCTTTCCTGTCGGAGCATTAGGGTTTGGAAATACTACTCCGCCGTTTGCCTTATAGTAATCTGACGGTACTATTGAAAAATCATCAGACAATGGAAGCTGCTCATAAGGGATTCGAAGCATATCTGCCCACACATCATAAAATGAATATGTAATATCAGGAAACAATATCGGTTTTTTCGAATTGAAAAATGTCATAAAAATCATGGCAAGTACATCATCAGAGCCAACTCCGACAAACACCTTCGAGCTGTCTATCTTATAGAAATCCGCGATTGCATTTACCAGCTTATCGACCCTTGGATCAGGATACAGTCTTAAATCATCTGTATTGAAATTACTTAAAACCTCCTTCACTCCCGGCGCTGGCGGATATGGATTCTCATTTGTATTTAACTTAATAACACAGGTATTCTTTGGCTGTTCTCCCGGTGTATAAGGTACAACCTTTCGAATGTTATTTTCCCAGTCTCTCATTCTTTTCCTCCAAATTTAATTATATGTCAGCCCATACATATTACTGATTATTCAATTTTCTTCTCTGAAAAAACATGATATCAAACATAAAATCAGCGTTTTTATTCACTATAAAATATGCACCCAAAAAAATGCTAACAATTTAACTTTACCTCATTTACTTATGTTTGTAAAGGTTGTATATTACACTTAATCACTATTTTTTATATATATTTTTATCTATTTTTAATCAAGGGGGATTATAAATAATGACTAAAAATAATTCAAAGGATCTCACTGTAGGTTCTCCTACCGGGCTCATTCTGGGCTTTTCTCTTCCGTTGCTTCTCGGAATGCTTTTCCAGCAGGTTTACAGCCTTATGGATACTATAATCGTCGGTCGTTTTCTAAGTGTTTCGGCCTTAGCCGCAGTCGGCTCTACCGGAAGCATCTGCTTTCTCATCATCGGCTTCTGTCAGGGTGTGTGTGCAGGCTTTTCACTTCCTATAGCACAGCGCTTTGGTGCCAAGGATGAAAAAGGACTTAAAAAATATGTAGGAAATGCAGGAATTGTGTCTGTAATTATCGCAATAATCATGACGGCACTCACTGTGCTTCTCTGTGGTCAGATTCTGACCTGGATGAATACGCCAGGCGACATTTACGACCTCGCTTACCAGTATCTGATTGTCATATTTGCAGGCATTCCTGTCACAATACTGTACAATCTGCTGTCAGGATATCTGAGATCTCTCGGCAACTCGGTCATACCTGTTATTTTCCTTATAATCGCGGCTGTTCTAAATATCGGTCTTGATTTACTTTTCATTCTGGTATTTAACATGGGCGTGTTTGGAGCGGCTTTTGCAACCGTACTGTCACAGGGTATATCAGGAGTGCTGTGCATCATCTACATAGCAAAAAAGGTGCCTCTGCTACATGTAAGCAGAGACGATTTGGAGCTTGACTCTTCATATGTCAGGAATCTGATGGTCATGGGACTTCCTATGGGTTTTCAGTATTCGATAACCGCTATAGGCAGCGTCATACTGCAGACTGCCGTAAACGGCTTAGGCTCCATCGCAGTTGCCTCAATGACCGCTGCAAGCCGTATTTCAATGTTTATGATGTGTCCATTTGACGCACTCGGCTCCACAATGGCCACCTACAGTGGACAAAATGTCGGCGCAGCCAAATTTGAACGTGTAAAGAAGGGGCTTATTTCAGCCTCAGTGATAGGATCGATCTATTCGGTTTTGATTTTTGTGGCACTGCTGTTTATAGCCAACTATCTGATTTACCTGTTTGTATCACCAAGCGAAACAGAGGTTGTCGCACAGGCTCATCAGTTTCTGCTGACAAATGCATTTTTCTACATCCCACTCGTTCTGGTAAACACAGTCCGTTTCACCATACAGGGCATGGGCTTTTCAGGTTTTGCAATGTTTGCAGGAGTAGCAGAAATGATTGCGCGTTCGCTCATCGGACTTGTATTTGTACCGATATTCGGCTTTTCTGCCGCCTGCTTTGCAAGCCCACTCGCATGGATATTCGCAGATGCCTTCCTGGTGCCTGCATTCATCCACTGCCTGCACAAGCTACAAAAACGGTTAATTCATCCTAATGACACATCTTTAGCAAAAAGTCATTAACAATAATGACTATAACAGGTCCTTTAAAAATCAGTTTATCTCACAGCCGAGGAAAGCACCGGCGAATCATACTATAGTATGGTTCGCCGGTGCTTTCCGCATTATAAAAAGATAATTGAAAATCTTATGCATTTACCGCATCTATAAATTTCCGGAACGCTGCACGTCCCTCATCAGTGCACTTGTACACTCCTGCACACTCAAGCACTTCTTTAAATACAAGTCCAATCTCCTCATTGATGATACCATCAATATTAGACTCATCAATCTTATCATACTTAGACATAAACTTAAGAGCCCAGTCAGCATGTGATGCAAGAGTCTCAGTCGAATGCAGATCCTTTCCTGTAAGGATTGCATCCCTAAGCTCTGCCATCTCACCCTTTAATCTGGCCGGAAGTACTGCAAGTCCCATTACTTCAATAAGTCCGATATTCTCCTTCTTGATGTGATGAAGGTGGGCATGCGGATGATATACACCAAGCGGATGCTCCTCTGTGGTGATATTGTTTCTGAGCACAAGATCAAGCTCATAGTCTCCGTCACGACGTCTTGCTATAGGTGTGATAGTGTTGTGTGGCTCTCCATCTGTCTCGGCAAAAATAAATGCTTCTTCATCTGTATAGCCTCTCCATGCAAGAAGAATCTTATCTGCAAGGTCAATAAGCTTATCTTTGTCTGCTGACTTGATTCTGATAACAGACATAGGCCATTTTACGATACCTGCCTCGACATCCTCGTAGCCCTTGAATGTGATTTTCTTCTCTATCGGAGCCTTTGCCATAGCGAAGGTATAGTGTCCGCCCTGGAAATGGTCGTGACTTAAGATAGAGCCTCCAACGATTGGCAGATCTGCATTTGAGCCTACAAAATAGTGTGGAAACTGTGTCACAAAATCAAGCAGCTTTCCAAATGTGGCACGCTCGATTTTCATCGGTGTATGCTTTGAATTGAACACAATACAGTGCTCATTGTAGTATACATATGGTGAGTACTGGAAAAACCACTGGCTGTTGTTTATTGTAACAGGGATAATTCTGTGGTTTTCTCTTGCAGGATGGTTTACGCGGCCTGCATAGCCCTCATTTTCCTTACAAAGCTGGCACTTTGGATATGCGCTCTGCTTTGCATTTTTAGCGGCAGCAATCGCCTTTGGATCCTTCTCAGGCTTTGAGAGATTGATTGTCACATCAAGTGTGCCATACTCTGTGTCTGTAGTCCATTTCATATCCTTTTTGATACGCTGTCTTCTAATATAATTGCTGTCACAGCTTAATTTGTAAAAATAATCAGTTGCCGCAAGTGAAGACTCATTGTCGTATAAATCCTTAAAGCGAGCTCTGATCACGCTTGGTGCATTTACAAGGCATCCCATCAGCTTTGTATCAAAAAGATCCTTATATACAATGCTGTTTTCTTTCATGATGCCATTGTCATATGCGTATGTCAT
>OGZG01002782.1_pt1 | contig 11339 bp, 9 predicted proteins | sample 1576781 | NCBI WGS metagenome assembly OGZG01 (sample SAMEA3541502, study PRJEB24748) | human gut metagenome | biome: human gut; feature: human-associated habitat; material: faeces | place: China | collected 2012 | reverse complement strand
TATTTCGGATAGCTTTAATGAAGTAATAGATACACGCGGTACGGAAATTATCGGTCGGTCAGCAGGCTTTCCGGCGGTAATGTACAGAAAATCCTTGTCGGCCGTGAGATCGCAAGCAATCCGACTGTGCTGATGGTTGCGTATCCGGTCAGAGGACTTGACATCAATTCATCATACACGATTTACAATCTGTTGAATGACCAGAAGAAAAAAGGAGTTGCAGTCATCTGTGTAGGTGAGGATCTGGATGTCCTGCTAGAACTTTGTGATAAGATTTTAGTATTGAACAGTGGAAAAGTTGCGGGTATCGTGGATGCGCGTACCACAACGAAGGAAAAACTGGGACTGATGATGACTGGTTTGACGGAGGATAAGAATGAGTAAGGAAAACGTGATTTCGAAGAAAGAACCTTTTGCACGTATGGTGAAGAGAGACCATATCAGTGTGGGAAAGGCGTGGGCGATCCGACTGATCGCAGTTGCATTGTCACTGGTAGTAGCGGCACTTGTGATCGTGGCAGTCACAAAACAGAATCCGATCGAAGTGTATCTTGGAATTATTGATGGAGCAGTTGGAAGCAACCGGAGGATCTGGGTGACTATCCGTGAAATGATGGTGCTTTTATGTATTGCAATTGGTCTTACCCCTGCATTTAAAATGAAATTCTGGAACATCGGTGCAGAAGGACAGATTTTAATGGGTGGTACAGCGGCAGCGGCAATGATGATCTACTTTGGCGATAAAATGCCAAACTGGTTACTGCTGATCGTGATTTTTGTTGTCAGTGGTCTGGCTGGACTGATCTGGGGTGTGATCCCTGCCATTTTTAAAGCATATTTTAATACCAATGAGACTTTATTTACTTTAATGCTGAATTATGTCGCAATGCAGATCGTAACGTTCTGTATTGTATTCTGGGAGAATCCGTCTGGTTCTAATACCGTTGGTATTATCAATGCAGCAACAAAAGGTGGATGGTTTCCAACAATTTTTGGCAATGCATATACATTAAATGTTATCATTGTTTTAGCAATTACATTAGTAGTTTATGTTTATATGAAATATTCCAAACAGGGATATGAGATCTCGGTTGTCGGAGAAAGCCAGAATACTGCAAGATATGCAGGAATCGATGTGAAGAAGGTCATTATCCGTACAATGATGATCTCCGGTGCGATCTGTGGAATTGCCGGTGCAGTGATCGTCAGCGGTGCGAGCCATACCATCTCGACAAGTACAGCAGGTGGACGGGGATTTACTGCGATCATTGTTGCATGGATGTCAAAGTTTAATCCGCTTGCGATGATCCTTGTTTCCGGATTCCTTGTATTTATGCAGCAGGGATCGATCCAGGTGGCATCGCAGTTTGGTCTGAATGAAAATGCATCAGATATTATTACAGGTATTTTATTGTTTTTCCTGATCGGATGTGAATTCTTTATTAACTACAAATTAGAGTTCCGTAAGAAAGGAGAGAAATAGAATGACATTATTACTGACGTTTATACAGAAGGCGATCGGACAGGGAGTCGCTATTTTATTTGGTGCTTCCGGAGAGATCGTCACAGAAAAATCCGGTAACTTAAACCTCGGAATTCCGGGAATTATGTACATGGGTGGTATCGCCGGACTTATGGGTGCTTTCTTTTATGAAAAAAGTACAGAGACGCCAAACGGAGCCATCGGGGTGCTGGTTTCACTGCTGTGTTCCCTGATCGCATCTGCCCTGGGCGGGCTGATCTACAGTTTTCTGACAATCACACTCAGAGCGAACCAGAATGTGGTGGGACTTGCACTTACGACATTTGGTGTTGGATTCGGTAACTTCTTCGGTGGTTCCATTTCCAAGCTGGCTGGAGGTGTCGGACAGATTTCCGTTCAGACAACGGCGGCTGCATACCGCGCCACTATTCCGGGACTCTCAAAGATCCCGGTGATCGGAACACTTTTCTTTTCTTATGGATTCCTGACATATCTGTCCGTTATCGTGGCGGTTGTCATGACTTACTTTTTAAAGAAAACAAGAAAAGGACTGAACTTAAGAGCGGTCGGCGAAAGCCCGGCAACAGCGGATGCAGCAGGTATCAATGTCTCAAAGTACAAATATGCTGCCACAGTGACCGGCGCAGCAATCGCAGGTCTTGGCGGACTTTATTTTGTTATGGAATATCTGGGTGGTACCTGGTCGAACAATGGATTCGGTGACAGAGGATGGCTTGCAATCGCACTTGTAATCCTGGCATTGTGGAATCCGGATCATGCGATCTGGGGATCTTTTGTGTTTGGTGGATTATATATTTTATATATCTATCTTCCGGGATTGAATAGGGCAACACAGGAGCTTGTAAAAATGCTTCCGTATGTTGTGACAATTATCGTCCTGATCATCACAAGTAAGAGAAATAAACAGGAAAATCAGCCGCCGGCAAGCCTTGGAGAGGCATATTTCAGGGAAGACCGGTAAAAGGCATGAAAAGGAAGCGAAGCTGCTTGAGTGCAGCCGCTTCTTTTTTGTTTTGTAAATAGCTGGAAAACAGTGAAAAGTATGCTATAATAAAGAATGCCGAGCGATTTTATGCTTGCGTCTGAATCATACATCATGTAATATGTTAGATAGACTTCATTTTTGAAAAACAAGGAGGAAATTATGGAAAACGAGACTGTCTCTAAGAATTTTATTGAGCAGATGATTGATAAAGATATCGAGGAGGGATACTGCCATGAGGTTCATACCAGATTCCCACCGGAACCAAACGGTTACCTTCATATTGGACATGCAAAGTCCATTCTTTTAAACTACGGGCTGGCACAGAAGTACGGCGGAAAGTTCAATCTTCGATTTGATGATACAAACCCGACCAAGGAGAAAACAGAATTTGTAGAGGCGATCCAGTCTGATATTGAATGGCTTGGCGCTGACTGGGAGGGAAGACTGTTCTTTGCATCGGATTATTTCGAACAGATGTATGAAGGAGCTGTAAAGCTGATCAAAAAGGGAAAAGCTTACGTATCAGACCTTTCCGCAGAACAGATCCGTGAATACAGAGGAACTTTGACAGAACCGGGAAAAGAAGATCCATACAGCACACGTTCTGTAGAAGAGAATCTGGCATTATTTGAAGATATGAAGAATGGTAAGTTCGCCGATGGAGAAAAAGTACTCCGTGCAAGGATCGACATGGCATCTTCCAATATTAATATGAGAGATCCGGTTATCTATCGTGTGGCACATATGACACACCACAGAACAGGCGACAAATGGTGCATCTATCCAATGTATGACTATGCACATCCAATCGAGGATGCGATCGAGGGAATTACCCATTCTATCTGTACTCTGGAGTTCGAAGACCACAGACCATTATATAACTGGGTAGTGGAAGAAGTTGGCAAAGATATGATCCCAAATAAGGATGAGATGCCGCCAAGACAGATTGAGTTTGCAAAATTATACCTCACAAATGTAGTAACCGGAAAACGTTACATCAAACGTCTGGTAGAAGAAGGCATCGTTGACGGATGGGATGATCCTCGTCTGGTTTCAATCGCAGCACTCAGAAGAAGAGGATTTACACCGGAATCCATTAAGATGTTCGTAGATCTCTGCGGAATCTCCAAAGCAAACAGTTCTGTCGATTATGCAATGCTTGAGTACTGCATCCGTGAGGATTTAAAATTAAAGAAACCGCGTATGATGGCAATCCTTGATCCGGTCAAGGTAGTGATCGATAACTATCCGGAAGGACAGATGGAATATCTGGATGTTGTGAATAACCTTGAAAACGAAGAACTTGGAAGCAGAAAAGTGCCATTTGGAAGGGAAATCTACATTGACCGTGAGGACTTTATGGAAGAGCCGCCAAAGAAATATTTCCGTATGTTCCCGGGAAATGAAGTCCGTCTTATGAACGCATACTTTGTAACATGCAATAGCTTCGTGAAAGATGAGAACGGTAAAGTGACAGAGATCCACTGTACCTACGATCCGGCTTCCCGCGGAGGAAACAGCCCGGATGGACGTAAAGTAAAAGGAACGATCCAGTGGGTATCTGCTGAGAAGAATGTAAAAGCAGAGATCCGGCTGTATGAAAATATTGTGGATGAAGAGAAGGGGGTATACAATGAGGACGGAAGCCTGAACCTGAATCCAAACTCACTGACAGTATTAAAGGACTGTTATGTAGAGGCGAATCTTGCAGACGCAAAGGCTTATGACAGCTTCCAGTTTGTGCGTCAGGGATTCTTCTGTGTAGATGCAAAAGATTCTACACCGGAACATCTCGTATTTAACAGGATCGTTTCGCTGAAGAGTTCATTTAAATTACCGTCAAATAACTAATTTACGATCAAGAAAAGCAGTCAATATTGGAGGAACGTATATGAATTTATTCAAGGGACTAGAAAAGTTCGGTCTGAAGACAGAGGGTACAGAAAATCTGTTTGAAGAAGAAAAAAGGACCAATGCATCAACAGAGCAGGGAGAGGCAAAAGAAGAAATACCTTCTGAGGAATCATTTCTGTTAGAAAAATCAGTGCGCTGCACTGTGTGCGATAAAGTGTTCAAAACAAAAATGATCAAAAACGGAAGAGTGAAACGTCTCGAACCGGATTTTGATCTGAGACCAAGATTTATGTATATTGATACTTTAAAATATGATGTTGCATCATGTCCAAACTGCGGTTATACAGCAATGAACCGCTACTTTGAACATCTGTCATCGGTCCAGATCAAACTGATCAAAGAGAAAATATGTGCAAATTTTAAGCCGACTGGTGAAGAACCGGCGGTATATGATTATGATACGGCAATTAACCGTTACAAACTCGCACTGTTTAATACTCTGGTAAAAAAAGGAAAAGCAAGTGAGAAGGCATATACCTGTCTTAAGATTTCATGGCTCTATCGTGGAAAGTTAGAGGGCATGGATGAGAAGGATGCTTCGCTGGAACAGGAACGCAGGGAGTGTCTGGAGCAGCAGGAGGCATTTTATAATCAGGCTTATGAAGGCTTTTTAAAAGCAGTATCAACTGAGATGTTTCCAATGTGCGGCATGGATCAGACAACAGTAGATTACCTGCTAGCTGTTATGTCAAAGCATTTCAAACGTTACGATACTGCGTCCAAATGTATTTCTAGGATCTTGTCTACAAGCTCTGCTTCTAAGAAGATGAAGGATCGTGCATTCGATCTGAAAGAGGAGATCATCCGGGAAATTAAGGATTCCAAAGCGTAAAAGGCGGCAGGGGAAGATCAGACATCAGAATTGGCAAAGAGTAAGAGGATTGCAATGAACGAGATTATGATTGATCTGCAGGGGGGTGCGAAAGCACCCCTTTATGAAAAAATATATGAATATATAAAAAATGAGATTGTTGACGGTAAGATTTCCAAAGGGGAAAAATTACCGTCAACCCGTTTATTGGCAAAAAATCTGTCTGTGAGCCGCAGCACGGCGGAACTGGCATACGATCAGCTTTTGGCAGAAGGGTATATTGAGGCAGAACCATACCGGGGATATTTTGTCTGTGATATTGAGGCGCTGTATCAGTTAGAACAGCGGAATCACATGCAGGAAAAACTGCAGGCAGGGCAAAGCTGGCAACTGGGATGGAAAACTGAGACAGAAAAAAAAGTTGAAAATTTGACTGCAGAGATTTCATTAAAACATGGAGCAGGATCTTCAAAACAGAAGGAAATTGATTTTTCCCCTTACACGATTGATACGCAGAATTTTCCGTACAATGTCTGGCGGAAACTGCATAAAAAGGTCCTGCTTGATGACAGGGAAGAAATTCTTTTGTCGGGAGATGGACAGGGAGATTATGAACTCCGCGTGGCAATTGCAGATTATCTTCATCAGGCAAGAGGTGTGAATTGTGCCGCAGAACAGATCATAATCGGCGCAGGTAATGAATATTTAGAACTTCTGCTTGCGCAGGTGTTAGGAGAAAAGAAGACCGTACTGATGGATGATCCGACTTATCTGCAGGCGTACCGCACTTTTTCCAATATGGGTTATCTGGTGAAAAATATTCCGGCAGAGCAGGGGAGCATGCCGATCGAGGCAGTGCGCAGGGAAAACGCAGATATCTTATATGTTATGCCGTCACACCAGTTTCCTTTGGGAACAGTCATGCCTTTAAAACAGCGGCTGGAACTTTTAAAATGGGCATCGGAGAAAGAAGGCAGATATCTGATCGAGGACGATCACGACAGTGAATACCGTTATAAAGGAAAGCCGATCCCCTCGTTACAGAGCATTGACCACGAGGAGAAAGTCATTTATCTCGGTACTTTTTCTAAGAGCATTGCACCGTCACTCCGTATCAGTTACATGGTGCTGCCACAACATTTGTTAAAAAATTATCAGAACTTCTGTGGCTTTTATTCCACAACTGTTTCAAAAATCCAGCAGGAAGTTTTGCGCGAATTTATCCGTGGTGGATATTTTGGAAGACATCTAAATAAAATGCGTGGAATTTACAAAAACAAACACGACTTTCTGGTCAGTGAATTGAAGAAAAGACCGTGGGTGGAAAACATTGCGGGAGATAATGCGGGACTTCACGTTCTGGTGCAGGTGGATACGCAGATGAGTGAGGAGGAATTATGTGAGAGAGCCGCAGAGCAGGGAATCCATCTGATGGGAATATCGGAACATTATATACATAAGCCACCGGTCTCAAAACCTGTGCTTCTTCTTGGGTACGGAAAACCGGATGAGAAAAGGATTCTGGAGGGGCTGGACCGGCTGGAACATATGATTTTAAAGTGAAAATGATCATGAAATAAATTAGTAAAAAACGCTGCCACAGATGGATGTGACAGCGTTTTACTATGCAGGAGCATTAATTATTTTTATTATTTTCTTTTTGCAGCTCTAACATCTTCATTGCGCGGACTTTTAATGGAAGTCCGAATAATGTGATGAATCCATCTGCATCGTGATGGTCGTAAAGATCACCTGTTGTGAAGCTTGCGAGGGACTCACTGTAGAGAGAGTATGGGGAAGTAGTTCCGGCTTTGATGATGTTTCCCTTGTAAAGCTTGAATTTTACTTCACCGGTCACATATTCCTGTGTGGATTCTACGAAGGCCTGTACTGCCTCGCGGAGTGGTGTAAACCATTTTCCCTCGTATACGATCTGTGCAAGTTTGTTGCCCATATCTTTCTTTACTTCCATGGTAGCGCGGTCGAGAACGAGTTCCTCTAACTGCTCATGAGCTTCCATGAGGATTGTTCCGCCAGGAGTTTCATAAACACCACGGGATTTCATGCCGACAACACGGTTCTCTACAATATCGATAATACCGATACCATGTTTTCCGCCAAGTGTATTTAACTCACGGATGATATCAGAAACTTTCATTTTCTTTCCGTTGACGGAAACAGGAACACCCTTTTCAAATGTCATTGTGACATATTCACCCTCGTCCGGAGCTTTCTCAGGTGGAGTAGTCAAAACTAAAAGATGTTCGTAATTTGGCTCTAAGGATGGATCTTCCAACTCAAGACCTTCATGGCTGATGTGCCATAAGTTACGGTCACGGCTGTAGCTGGAATCTACAGAGAATGGAAGATGGATGCCATGTGCCGTACAGAAATCGATCTCATCCTGACGGGACTGTAATTTCCAGTTGCTGTCACGCCATGGGGCAATGATCTTTAAGTCCGGAGCAAGTGCTTTGATACTTAACTCGAAACGGATCTGGTCGTTACCTTTTCCAGTAGCGCCGTGGCAGATCGCTGTAGCACCTTCTTTTCTTGCAATCTCAACTAATTTCTTGGCGATTCCCGGACGGGCCATGGAAGTACCTAATAAATATTTGTTTTCGTATACAGCGTTTGCCTGTACGCATGGAACAATGTAATCATCACAAAATTCATCTACGATGTCCTCAATGTATAATTTGGAAGCACCGCTTAATTTGGCTCTTTCGTCAAGTCCGTTTAATTCTTCTTCCTGTCCGCAGTCTACGCAGCAGCAGATAACTTCATAACCATAAGTTTCTTTTAACCATGGGATAATGGCTGTGGTATCAAGACCACCGGAGTACGCTAAAATAACTTTTTCTTTCATGAGAGTGAATCCTTTCTGTCATATATTCTTTTTATCATGTAAACCGTTCTTTCATGTATGACAATGAGTCTGCCACGAAACGATTTCTTCTGAAACCTAATATATACTATGTGGACGGGAAATGCAAGTGAAAAAATATACATAATTTAATAATAAAAATTCATAAAAGTATGCAATAACAACAGAGGTTTATACAGGGATATTTATATAAATTAAGGTAAGAAAATTGTAAAACCAAGAAAAATAAGAAAAAATACTAAAAATAGTGTTGCATAAAAATAATAATGAATGTATAATTATGCAATAGCGATTGAAAACAGGGAAACAAAAAATACTTTACTATCCTAAAGAGCTGTACTATGATAGAAACGAATTAGAGTGGTAAAGTGTAAAAAGAGAAAACCCTTCGGGGAGATTGGAGAATAGATTATGGTAAAAGTTGGGATTATTGGAGCGACCGGCTATGCAGGAAACGAGCTTGTCCGGTTATTGATGGGACACAAAGATGTGGAGATCATGTGGTACGGTTCCAGAAGCTACATAGATAAGAAATATGCAGAAGTTTATCAGAATATGTTTGAAATCGTAGAGGATACCTGTCTCGATGATAATATGGAAGAACTTGCTTCCAAGGTGGACGTGATCTTTACCGCAACGCCACAGGGATTTCTGGCAGGTGTCCTGACAGAGGAAATCTTATCCAGAGTAAAAATTATCGATCTGAGTGCGGATTTCCGTATAAAAGATGTCAGAACTTATGAGAAATGGTACAAGATCGAACACAGGAGCCCACAATTCATTGAGGAAGCTGTGTATGGACTCTGTGAACTCAACCGTGACAAGATAAAAGGCGCAAGACTGATCGCAAACCCGGGATGCTACACAACCTGTTCCATTTTAACAGCATATCCACTCGTAAAAGAGGGACTGATCGATCCTGACACCCTGATCATTGATGCAAAATCAGGAACATCCGGAGCCGGAAGAGGTGCAAAACTTCCTAATCTGTTTTGCGAGGTGAATGAGAATATGAAAGCTTATGGTGTGACGAACCACAGACACACACCGGAGATAGAAGAACAGCTTGGCTATGCTGCAGGAAAAGAAATCGTGGTCAATTTTACCCCACATCTCGTACCGATGAACCGCGGTATCCTTGCAACAGAATATGCAACGTTAAATAAGAAAGCAGATGGCACGCTTCCGACATACGGGGAAGTGAAAGCCATTTACGATAAATATTATAAGAACGAAAAATTTGTCCGTGTACTGGAAAAAGATATCTGCCCGGAAACAAAATGGGTAGAGGGAAGCAATTACGTGGATGTGAACTTCAAAATTGATGAGAGAACCGGAAGAATCGTCATGATGGGAGCACTCGATAACCTTGTAAAAGGTGCAGCCGGTCAGGCAGTGCAGAACATGAACCTCTTATTCGGTTTCGATGAGGCGGAGGGATTAAATCTTGTCCCAATGTTCCCGTAAGAGACCGTGGAGCAGCCATCCGGCCAAGATGAACAGCATGCGAAGCCGATTTATAGAAAACTGCCCCGGAGAGGCAGACAGCAAGGAAGATGAAAAATAACATGAATGATACAAATTTAACGATCCGTCCCATGACAATAGATGACTTTGAGCAGGTACACAACCTTTGGATGGAGATTCACGGCTTTGGCATCCGAAGCATTGACGATTCGAAAGAGGGTGTGGAGCGTTTTATCCGAAGAAATCCGACTACGAGCATGGTGGCAGTGTGTGATGGAAAAATCGTCGGCGCGATCCTCTGCGGGCATGACGGCAGAAGAGCAGGACTTTATCATGTCTGTGTACAGGAAAATTACAGAAAACACGGAATCGGGCAGAAACTCGTGGAGCGGTGTCTCGAAGCATTGAAAGCAGAAAAAATTTCCAAAGTCAATCTGATCGCCTTCAAGCAGAACGAGATTGGCAACCGCTTCTGGCAGAGCCTCGGCTGGAAATACTGCGACAACGTGAATTATTATGAGTATGTATTGAATGAAGAGAATATTACCGTGTTTAATCCATAGACAATTGCGAAACTCCTGAAAACCTAAATTGAATTGTGAAAAATTAATAAAAGCTTGAGAAAACACTGGGTGAGCAGAAATCGAACGAGTTCGATTGGCACTTAGAAGGCAGGTACAACATTTTTAATCAGGTCTGTGCATTTACTGCACAGACCGTGCGAAGATGATTCAGGTGTGAGCAAATTCCTATCTGCGTAGCAGATTTTAAATGAATTTGCGAAGTACTGCGAAGAATGAGCAGTACCGTTACCAGCGACACGTAGCGAAAGCGTGTTTTCGAAAATTTTATTAATTTTTCACAATTGAGAGAAGATTAGGATGAGTTTCGCAAATGCCTATAAAGAACAAATAATCATAAGGAGATAAATCATGAAAGAGATCACAGGCGGTGTGACCGCAGCAAAAGGTTTTCAGGCAGCAAGTACAGCAGCAGGAATCAAATACAAAGACAGAAAAGATATGGCAATGATCTACAGTGAAGTTCCGTGTAAGGCAGCAGGAACTTTTACGACTAATATCGTAAAGGCAGCTCCGGTCAAATGGGATTACAATGTCGTATACAACAGCAAAGCAGCACAGGCGGTTGTCATCAATGCAGGAATTGCCAATGCCTGCACCGGAGAGGAAGGCATGGGCTACTGTAAGCAGACGGCTGAGAAAGTAGAAAAAGTATTAGGCATTGCAGCAGACGAGGTGTTAGTTGCATCTACCGGAGTTATTGGCATGCAGCTCCCAATCGACCGTATCTGTAATGGGATCGATGCTATGGTGCCACAGTTAAAAGGAGATACCGGGAGCGGAACCGAGGCTTCCAAAGCGATCATGACCACAGATACAAAAAACAAAGAGGTGGCAGTGACCATCGAACTTGGTGGAAAAACGGTAACGATCGGAGGCATGTGCAAAGGCTCCGGCATGATCCATCCGAATATGTGTACGATGCTTAGCTTTGTCACAACAGATGCGGCAATCTCCAAAGAGTTATTGCAGGAGGCATTGAGCGCTGATGTGCAGGACACCTACAATATGATTTCTGTTGACGGTGACACTTCCACGAATGATACCTGTCTGTTACTTGCAAACGGGCTGGCAGAAAACCCGGAGATCACAGAGAAAAATGCAGATTATGAGGAATTCTGCAAGGCACTGAACTTTGTCAATGAGACGCTGGCAAAGAAAATGGCAGGCGACGGCGAGGGCGCAACCGC
>OGZG01002781.1_pt1 | contig 11343 bp, 6 predicted proteins | sample 1576781 | NCBI WGS metagenome assembly OGZG01 (sample SAMEA3541502, study PRJEB24748) | human gut metagenome | biome: human gut; feature: human-associated habitat; material: faeces | place: China | collected 2012 | reverse complement strand
GGCTGCGGCGGAGGGGCGAACATCAAGAGACTTCTGAAAAAATGCCCGGAGGGTAGGGTTCCATCTCATAGGGAAACGAATTGAACCCCCGGGGGGCACTACCGGTACGGAACAAACAAAATAGCCGCAAGACATCAAAATGATGTCTTGCGGCTATTGTTTTTATAGGTTATCCAATATCGTTTTTAGCGCATATGGTTTCGCATATTTCAAATGCGCGTCGCTTACGAAGATAGTGTTTTCTTCTACAGGCTTAGTCCACATGGCAGGGTAAACCACTACTTTCTTTTTGCTGTAGCGGCCTTCTGCCCTAACAGGATCATGCTTGACATCGATATGGACACCGGAAATCTGTAGTATCTGCTCCAACGATTGAAGTAAATACTGTTGATTTTTATCGGGGAGTGCAGATGCCCTAATGCCTGTTTCACCCCAGTTCAACAAATCAAGCGCAGCCTTGCGGTCAAGAACACTATGGATATACTGATTGCGATAATGCTTCAAGCATTTATGGCATGCACTATCGCAAGAACAACCGGCAAGCAACTCTCTCGTCTTGGTAAGCAGTTTCTGAATGGAGGACTCAATGCTGACGGCATAACCAGCACCACTCGAAAGACTGTCATATAAGTAGACATCGACGAAGTCACCGTTTTGATTGTGTCTAACACGATAGCCAGTGACAAGCTCAGTAAATTCGATATCCAGTTCTTGACATGCAGCTAAACGCAGCGCTTCCGCAAGAGACTGACCTGCCCGATTAAGCCAGGAGTTCCGTTGAGGATTTATATCAATCAACTGCCTGTCCAAGGCGAATTCTAACACAAGCATATCAGTAACGAAGTCATAGCCAAGATTCACATTATCGGTATCTGTATGCCTGCAGCGTGTTTTATTGAATTTGGAGCGATAGGGGCGAAGAATATCTTTTAGCACAACTGGGTCACCGCCAGGCATTGCCGCCCCGCAATCACAACAGATAGTAAATCCCTTGCCACCAACACCTTTATTGAGCATGATAATTCGCTGATTTGGCCGAACTGCCATGCGAATATTAGCACAGTCATCAACATCTATAACATCGTCAGCATCAGGCAAAGTGGAGTATAAGGGCTGCTGAGTTGCCGTATATTCTTCGTTCAACTGCGCCGTTTCAATCGATGTAGCATTTCTCGGCGCAAATCCCCACGGGCGTAACATTGGCAGCATATTCGTCAAAACCGAATTACCGCAGAAGGGACAGGCTTCGTGATTATCCTCTTCCAAGCCAAACCATCCACACTGCCCACATGTACGGATTGTTTTTCGATAGCTTGCATCGTTAATGAAGGATCTTGCGGGAGATGCAGCTGTTCGCTCGCTCCGCTCTCCACCAGGATAATATAGACCACCGATCTGGTAGGTCGTTTTATCAACAACAATGGCTCTTCCGGGGGCATATTCACCGATAGCAACATCCAAACCTCGTTCAACTTGGTATTTTACTTTCCCCCCCATATCGGAGATATAGGTGCTAACGACATTTTTGGGGAAAGAATAGGTTGGAATGATGCCTTCTTCATAGAGCGCATCCAGTAGCGTTTTCTTTCCGGAGTCACTGTTATCATCTGTTTCGAACAGTTCGGGATGATTGTCTCGTTTCTGTTTCAAAGCAAACAGAGATTTTTCGAGATCGCCTTTGTAGCTGTACAATGCGCCTTGGGAATTTGCAGGAACAAGAATGTCATTTTCACTGATTTTGAAGGTCGTCAGAAAACCGCTAAAAGGCTGTAGGTGGTCGTCCAAAAACTCAATAGCAGAAATTGCATCCAGACTATTGGCTTTTGTTCTCAGATAGGATTGAAGTGCGACCATACCAAGATGACGCTGGACGATCTTCTCGCTGCCGATATCAATCCAAGGTCTCCTGGGATCACCTCTAAACATTGGCACAGGATTAGAGAAGTATAGAGAATCATGCGGTCCATCTTCACAGAACGTAACGATTGTAGACAGACTTGAACCACGACGACCGGCACGACCGGCACGCTGCTGATAATTCTCTCGCATAGGGGGAATATTTCGTAGTCCAACAGCGACCAGTGAGCCAATATCGATACCCACTTCCATTGTAGTAGTACTGCTCAGAATATCAACTGGTGCCTCACCATCTTGTAGGAAATCTTGGAAACGGAGTTCATACTGTTCTGTTTTGGACCAAAGCTCATCCCGCTGATCTTTGTGGGACAGCTGTGCGGTATGTTCTTCCGTATCAATTACACGGATAGTCTCACCCCGGAGCGCTTCATCAATAGGTGCGCGCCAGAAATCCAGTGCATCAATTTCTTCCGCTGTCATGGGATGGATTTTTTCACACTGGCAACTTGGACATTTTCCTCTCAGCAAATACGGAGTGAGCTCCGAACAGCGCTCACACCGGAACCAGGTATGCTCTAAATCGAAACGCGGTTTTACACGGGACAGATCGATATAATACTTTCCATTAGAAGACTGCCCTTCGTCCATGAATTTTTCCCGCAAAATCCGACTCCATTTTGCTGCGATAGGATCATTATCGCCCCATCCCATTATTCCTCGTATATCGGTAGAGAACTTTTTATCCTTATCAATACCATATCCTACATAGTTCGGGCGTACTTTTTCGCGGATTACATCAGGGATCGTATGGCCAAGGACCACAGAGGAATCACAGGTGGAAAGAATCCATGCATTGAACAGTTCCATAAATTCTTCCTCAGTAACTTCATTGCCTGCCTCCTCCAATGCGTCAATCGCATCCCATTTTGCCGCATCTGTAGGCTCTATCCAGCTGAGTGCAGAGTCAATCAGCGTATTATATCCGCCGCAATAGAAACGAAAGAGTTGCTCTTTCATTTGTGCCGGCGCATTATCAATGGTGAAGCGAGGGGTGTATTGCTGGTTCCGTTTCTTTGCGCGAGTGTAATTCTTCAATGCTTGCGTGCCGTGCTCAATCAGTCTTGCTCGTTGCTTTTCGGTTTCACTGTCATGGAAAATCTGAACATGATGCTCCACGGCTACCATGGCAAAGTAGTCATAAAAATAATTCATGGACTGTTCCACAACTTCTTGTTCCATTCGATCGATGGCAAGCGCAGCAAGCTGTCTGGCGGCTGTCATATCAGAAGCATCCGACATATCTCTTGCCAGCTTCGCTGCCCGCTGCCGACTATCCGAGAACAGCAGGACCTTTCGCCCTTCATTAGGCAGCCGATTCGGATCTCCTGTTTTTCCGGGAACCGCAGGCTGCGCCTGGAACTGTGCCTTGATCAAATTGAAGAAGGACTGATTGCCTCTTGTACTGAAAGAGGTAAGCTGCATTTTGGACAACTCATGACGGCAATGGGGACAAGTGGCAAATGTCAGAATATCAGGACGAGCCTTTGCGGTAAAACTGCTATAATACAGTTTTCTGATGCCCGGCTTTCCTTCCAAGGAATCATCCAAAAAATCAATAAAACCGCTATACACATCCAAATAACAAGGCAAAATTTTATTCTGTCCCTGTCTTTCCGGCAGCCGATAGTCGGCAGACGGAATAAAGAGGTGTATTTCCTTGACCTCATCTTCATTCATCATACCAGGTTGATGCCAAAGATAAGTGCGTTTTCTGGCTTCAAAATCCTGTTTTAGGACAAAGCCTCTGAAGAAAATACTACCGCAGCGGCGATCATTGTACAGCTCATAAACTGTGCTTCCACATTCCTTACAGGTCAAATTGCCATCCGCAAAATAGACTTCCCCCAATGTTAAACCATTTTCTGTGCGGGAATGAGAACACTTGGGATTTGTGCAAGCATAAACACCTTTGATTCCTCGGAAGAGCATGTGCATTCTCGCCGGAAATAGCACGCTGCCACTTTCGCTTCGTGCCAAGGGTGCAATTGCAAGCATGACACTGACAGCTTGAAGGGCGTCTTCCAGATTATTGTCTGGGAAAATGGATTCTGCCAGTTCTTGTAGAGAGGCCGCTGTACCACGGCAACGTTTGAACATTTCGCAGAAAGGCACATAGTCAATCAGGTGGTCATATAGCCACTGATATGCGTCTTCGGAGGAGCTAAATGGTGCAGCACTATTTGCGATGCCTGTCCAAAAGCGATTGAGTGCCATGAGCCTCTTCGGGTTATCACCCTCAAATTCATCGGGAAGCGATTCGTTGAATTTGCTGAAAGGGATAGTGAACGCACTTCCGCTTCCAATTTCCTCTTGTTCACCAGTGAGATAACAGAACGGATGCATGTCGTCAGATGCAGTCAATTCATTTGCAAATGTCCTGACGGCCTTCCGGTCATTCTCGTTATTGTTGGGCATACTTGCGGTAGTCAATATAAATTGAACTCTACTGCGATTAATGCCCAAACGGTGGAATAAACGCCGTATGAGCAATGATACCTCGCCGCCTGCAGAACCACGATACATATGCGCTTCATCAATGACAAATAGAAGCTTATTATTCGGATCTGCATTTAGCCATGCCTGAGTATCTGACCATATTTTATGCTCTCTTGGCCGAAGAAGCATATATTCAAGCATGGAGTAGTTTGTAATCAAAATATCGGGGCAGAATTGCTGCATTTCAAAACGAGTTACCAGTTCTGCATCCTCATCGTTCGGAATATGTTTTCCGTTATAGAGTTTTTCAAGGAATTCATCAAAATTTTCTTTGGCCGGTAGTTTTCCGTCCTTAATGAGTTTCTCTAAAAAAGCTTTTTCTTCATCGTTTTCAGGATTGACCATACGGGAATATGTTGCCGCAAGTGAACGGTCCTCACTACGTCGGGGCTCCTTACCTGCATAAGGAGTTCTTCCGGTATACATGCCGAATTGAGGGCGGCGGGAATTATTTCCACATGCGGTGCGGAATATATTTATAAATCGGTGGTCTGGATCACCAATCAAACGGCGCAAACGACTAATCTGGTCAGAAACCAGGGCGTTCATAGGATACATGATAATCGTTCGGACGCCACGCATAGCCCAGCTATCCGGGCTATTTCTTGCTTCTGAAGCAAGTTTTGCCATCAAGGGCCACATAAAACATTCCGTCTTACCAGAGCCTGTACCTGTTGACACAAACAGATCCTGACCCTCAAATGCCGCTTCCAAAGCGGAAATTTGGTGACAAAAAGGTGATGGGTATACGCCAAGATTGGCATCTGATAGCGCCTTAAAATAGTCTTTCAGCCAATCAGGTAACTTGGGAGATGACTGGATTCCGTTTGTCGTACTTTTGTAAGCAGGTGATGATTCAACATACGGTTTTTGATAAAGAACACCTTCTTGATTCAGCTTATTTTGTGCAGCGGACAGCAAGATAGGCGACTTCCCAAAATATTGCGACTTTATATAGTTTTCCAGAGCTTCACGCAGTTGCAAGTGAACTCCGTTTGCACCATTGGACATAATCATTCCTCCACAAAGCAGTAACCCATTGATTCCAACTCATGTTTGAACATAGGATAGATTTGCCTTGCCATCATTCTTGTAAAGACTTGGGGCGTTTTTGATGTAAAATCATATCGCACAGGCCAGCTATAGAGTTTGAAGAAGTTTTCTTCCGAAGGTGGCAGACGATAGCCAAGTTTGATTTCTATCAGACTTCCCTTTGCCTTCGTTTTGATTTCTGGAAGTGTTCCATGTTTTTTTAGAAGTGATATTGCAATCCTTCTATATTCGCCGTGGTTGCTTGGAACATTCGAAAAATAGTCCCGCATTCTCCATTCTGGAATCGGTGTATTCAGAAATACCCCATTACTATATCGATAAAATACAAAAATTTTATTTGGTTCACCATATCTTGCAAGGGATATATGGTCATTTTTTTCGGGAATCTGTTGCCAATACCCCCATTTAAATGGAGGATCAAGCCGCAGAAACTCTGAGTTATCTGGCCATTCTATTTGTTTCCATTCGCAATGCGCCAACAGTTCTTCGAGATAGCTTTCAAACGACTGCTCCTGTAGACCAAACATTGATGATATTGTCCTGTCGGAAGTTGAAGTTTGAACGGAATAGAAACCCAATCCGCTCATAAATAACTTCAAGTCAGGTGAAATACCTCTGTGAAGAACAAGATCCCCATTTCCTCCAGTTGCAAGAGCGGCTGGGGATATTTGATAAGCGGAATGATAAAAGAACCCATTTCGCAGATAGATAGAGTATATTTCCTCAATCAAATCCGTCTTGTCATGCGGGAGGAGAAATCCAATCTTCGGATAAATGCCCTCATAAGCATCAAAAATCTGGTCAATTCTGCTTTTGAAATGCTGAATAGAAACTGAACCTCCATCCTCGGTGTGATCCCAAAGCGAAGCGAGAGCCATTTGCCCAGCAACACTATAAACGACCCGACAAACCCATTCGTTGTCATCTGACTGCGGAATATTTAATTGTCTTCCAATTGAAACAATTAGGTCGTTTATCATATCGTTCACTCTTCCTCAATATATCTTGCAACTTCAGCTTTTACCGAACTGGAGATCCCGCTCTCGCCTTCAATAACATCCTTTAAGACATCCAATCTCCCGGTAAGTACGCAGAGAGGAAGCACACCAAAGAGCAGTTCCAAGTCCTTATCTTTTGCGGGATTCTCCAAAATGCATTTTGCATCGGACAGGACACGGGTTAACTGGCCCAATAGGAGTTTGCTAAGGCCCAAACGCTTAAATGCAGATATCCGGAGAGACTGTTTTTCCTCAGAAACATATGGTTGGAACTTCTCAGCGCGTTTACTTGGCCATGTCTCGAGAGCAGGTAAACTTCCTATAAAACATTCACTCAGGACGGGGAGCATGTAATTATAAAGGCCTTTCGGCTCAATAAGCATATCCTCGACATATGGATGGGTCCAGATTATCTGCTTTTTGAGTCTTGTAAACTTCTGCGGTAATGCATCCGTCCACCCTTTTCCGAACATATTTTGAACCGACACAATAGAATCGTCAGCCTCGCTGATTCTTTCCACTATAGAAAGGTCACATTCATCTCCTAAAGTCAATTGTCCTGCTCCGTTTGCGTACATCGAAATAGACAGCACCTCAGCAATATCCTGTCCCCCAGGGCCTGCAATCAAAGTTGGCACATTGTTGATATGGGTTGCATACAGAAAAGCAGTGAGCATTGAGCAGAAGTCTGGTTCAATGCCCAACGCACATGACAAATTCTGATAGATTGCATCATATTCATTGCGCCAGCTTTCTGCGAGTTCAATATCCTCATCAGAATATTGGCCACTGGTACCGCTGTATTGCCATGAGGCAGGGGGATTCCCATACGGCAAGGTTGCATTTGACTGAGGCAGAAAAACAGAAATATCAGCAATGAATCCTGCCATATCTTTTTGCGCGTCAGCAATTTTCTGGCGCACTGCGACCAGCGTTTCTTTTCCAATCGATTCATATTGCGCTATCTCTGCAAGTAACTGATCCAGTTCACCTTGTTTTGTAGCAATTTCTGCAAGTATTTTACTGTGCTGCTTTTTTGCAATGGATATTGTTTCTTCCATTTCTGAAACTTCTGCCTCAGCTTTGGCAATTTCAGCAGCATGAGAATTATGCCATTCCACGGATACGGCTTTTTCGCATAATTCTCTTAATTCATCGTGATTCTTTGCAATTTCAGCCAACACATTAACATCGATATCGCCGACCTTAATCAGTACATCTGCTCGATTAACAAAATCATCAACTGCCTGTTTTGCTTGGTCCAGAGTACAATTTAGTTTTTGAACAATCGCGTCGTACAAAGATTCACCGCAAATCTTCTCAAGAAGAAGTTTGCAATGTTTCCATTCAGCCTTGGTGGCACCAATACACTCCTTAAACAAAGGCCATGTGGTGCGTTCAAGAATGAGCGTGCGAATAACCTCGTTTGTATTTCCTATTGAAACGTATCCAGAAGGCTCTCCCGCCTGAAGTGTTTTTAGAAATCTTAGGTTACGATCATCCCAATTATAGATATCCCCGGAGGAAATTGTGTAGCTTGGCAGGGAATAGACAGTTTCCGAAAGTTTTGCACATCGATCCGAAATGTTGAACTCATTTGCACGACACAGTACGCCTGCGAACTGCCCCCATTTAGGTTCATAGCAAAAAAGTGTATCGCAAAAGTAAGCTTGTGTACGAGCAGTTCCATTCTGAAGTTGTTCAACCACTTCGTCTAAAGACTTTGCCATAAGAACTACTACACGTACCGGCGAGTAGTCTTTGACATAGTGCGACTGGACATAGTCAATTGTTGGGTTATCCCTATTAGGAATTGCTGTCCACTCCCAAATACCGACCGTTCCAAGCGCAGTAGGCCCATCGTTGCGGTACAGTCTATCTCTGTTTTCAAAATAGTTATCCGTCCGTTCTGACTTGAATGGTGTATGTAAAATATCATCTTCCACATCTGCTAAACGGTTCAGCCATATACGCCCTTCGTAATCTACAGTAATGTAGCACAGTGATGTGAAGGAAACTTCATTGTCAATCATCATTATCCCTCCCAGGATTATTTTGAATGGTTTTCCTGAGCAAATTTAAAGCTGTACGTGAAATTTCGCCTCGCCGCAAAGCCATGCAGAGCCATTTTTGCGTTTGGGGATATTTCGAGAATTTACTGACAAAACTTCCAACTGCATGCGTTACAGGAATCATCGGGCCAGAGCAAGAACTCAATTTTTTGACAAGTACAGCATCCAGCAACATAACATCCATGTTGACGGTTTCCTGCTCAAAACGAATGGAGCGAATGTAGTCGCAGCCTTGATAAAAATGTATCTCTGTGCCAAATGATAGTTCGTCGATTGTTAAATGCTCCTCGCCAGAAAGCTTGTAGATATATTCGGTCTTACCGTTTCTTTGAACCACAGCCTTCCCATCATACGGGCAAGAAACTGATATGCACTTTAATTTAGGAAGTTTTGCATAGCTCTCTTCATTTAGCGTGTTGCCAGAATGGTCAGATATGATTATTGCTGGTAACGGCGCCTTTTTGCGCAGGGGTTGCTTTACCAAATAGGAGAAGCCCAATGCTCCCGATTTTCCGAGTGAAATTAACTGTTCTCTTTCTCGAGTGTAGAGCTTATACAGTTTTCCATCCTGAATACCCAGCACATTCGCTGTTGCGGGATATGATTTCAGTTCGGCATCATCACCACATAAATAGAAGTAGAACTCAGGTGAGTTGTGGTATATAAAATACGGATCATTGATGTATGCCGGCCATATAGGATAGAATTTCGTCGGTTTTTCGGTCAGGAAAATCGCGTATTTTAGGAAAAACTTCGCAGAGTAAGCTGAAAACTTCTTGATACGAATCTTGTACAGATACCAAGTAGTGAAAGGACTCGCTTGATTTCTTGCTACTTCTGTTGCCTCAATATCTGTATGGTAGGAATACAGTGGACATCGTTGTAATAAATAATAGGAATTCCCGGAATAAGCTTTTCCTCCGGATTGGAGAATCTGCCCAGTTCGGCCATCAAAGAAAGATCCTGTCGTATTAATTCCTGTTATTTTGTTAGACCAGAAGCGTTTTAGCTCTGTGTTAGCATTTACATACTCGACCCCGTAAATCTGGCTCGGAATAGAGCCGACGCTTAAGTATGTTGTTCCAATCCGCTCAATTCGCTCAAACGAGTACTCATAAACTTGGTGTGAATCTCCGGCTATCTTAATTTTGTCGCAGTGTGCCTTGTTGTCTGGAGGGTAGAAGAACCCTAATTGTAGAGAAAATATCGATCCTGTTACAACAAGACGCAAAGGCATTATATGGCTGTTAAGTGCTCGTAGCGATCGACCGTAGTTTGGATCAAAAGAGGCTTGGCGTTCGTCGCATTCTTTATTGGGAGAGGCCGGATCATGACGGAAGTGTTGAACATTCATACCAGGGGCGGTAAGTAAAACATTTTGTGCGCATAATTCACATACAAAATGGCCGCTTCGTGCTGACGCACCATAAGGGTACATTTCGCATGCTTCTTCGACCGTGACACGACGATATCCAGTTTTAGAATCCCATACACATACATGCGTTAACGGCATATTTAGTCACCCGTACTCCCTTTATGGTTCTGTACTCTCCACAGGAGTGTCATCTTTGATAAAATCCATCATTTCTCCCGCATTGCAATCCATAACAGTGGCAATTTTAAGGAGGATAGATAGATTCACTTCTTGATTTTTTCGGAGCTTAGTAAATGTAGCAGAAGAAAGTCCTGCACGCTTGCGTAGCTCAGCTTTGCTCATCTCTCGTTCAGCGCAAAGGACCCATAATTTTTTGTAAGTTACTTTCATGGTTTCACCCCGAATAAGAAGGATTTATAAAAATTATATATGTCTTTTTGACTATCTTTTTATATCTTCTTAAATGTCCGCAAAGCCTTATTTTATCGGCTCTACGGGCATTTTGCTTTTGTGGTAAACCTCACATATCTAGGTCTATCTTCTTATATTTTCGCTATCAAGCGTGGTTAAAATCGTGGTAAATACTTCTATGCGATTAGACGCTGAACCTCTGATTTTGCGGTATCTATGGACGCATGAGCGTACCAGTTCATTGTGATACTAATGTTTGAATGTCCCATGATATACTGTAAATCTTTTGGGTTCATGTTCTTGCTTGCCAGTCTTGTGCAGAATGTATGGCGTAGCGTATGCGGTGTGATATGTGGCAAGGGATTGTCCTTGTGGTGCTTGTTGTATTTCTTTACCATACGGACAAATAAGGCGTTGTAATCAATCGCAACTTTTGGCTTGCCCTTATGATTGACAAATAGGAAATTGCCCTGTCCGTCTACAAAATTGTGCCGTGGCGAACTATCCTTGGCAAAACGGCATAGGAAAGGTTACAAAAATGAAAATTGCATTAATCAATGAAAACAGCCAGGCTGCAAAGAATAGCATGATTGAGTCTGTTTTAAAGGAAGTTGTTACACCAATGGGTCACGAGGTTGTAAATTACGGCATGTACGCTGCTGATGATGAGGCTCAGCTGACTTATGTACAGGTTGGTCTTCTGACCGCTATTCTTTTAAACAGCGGCGCTGCTGATTTTGTTATCACAGGATGTGGTACAGGTGCCTGGAAGATGTGGATCTCGCGAAAGGATGGTTCAGGGAACGCGGGAGATCGGCGGTGTTCCTGTGCAGGCTGATCCCCATCGTCCGCAGCCTGATCTCCATCCCTGCAGGGATTGCCAGGATGCCGTTTGTGCCGTTTCTTGTCTTTACGGCGGCGGGAAGTCTTCTGTGGAACACGGTCCTCGTCTATGCCGGGAGGATCGCTGGGGACTCCTGGGAGAAGGTGACAAGGAACAGGATATTGATGTCAAGAATGT
>OGZG01002776.1_pt1 | contig 11349 bp, 8 predicted proteins | sample 1576781 | NCBI WGS metagenome assembly OGZG01 (sample SAMEA3541502, study PRJEB24748) | human gut metagenome | biome: human gut; feature: human-associated habitat; material: faeces | place: China | collected 2012 | reverse complement strand
CCCCCTACTTTTTTTATTTTATTATCACTTCGTCTATAAAGAACCACGAAGGATGGCCTACACCATAATGCCAAGTCGGACATTCTTTCGTTCCAGTGACTTCTACTTTTACATAACGAGTTTTTATCGGTTCAGCTGATTCAGCCTTGACTCCACGGAATTTTACCTCACCCGTACGTTCTTCCGGTAAATCAATCGTTTTCCAATGCGTATAATGTTCACCGTCATCAGCGTATGAATAAACCACCTTTAGAGGAAAAAGAATCCAGGCCCCTATTTGATGAAGAAAATCTGTTTCCACACTATGTATCTTTTTCGCTTCGCCCAAATCTATAACGAATGCACCATCGGTTCCTTCCCAACCAATCCAGCTATCAACAAAGGTTGCTCCACCAAACAAACCGTCAACCAATGCGTTCTTTCCTAATGCCGCATATTTTCCGGTAGGAGGAATTAGATAAGTAACTTTTGCACCCAAAGCTAAACTTTTTTCTTTTTGCGGCATGTAACGTTCCCTATACAATTTGCAATAGTCTACCGGTGAATTGGAACGTTCATTCAATGTAGGAACTTGAAACTCTTTCACGCGTTCCTCAAAAAGGTCTAACTTTTTATTGATATCTACCAAATCTTTTTCTGTCTCCGTTCGTGCTATTTCCAGTTCTGAATACTGAATTGGCAGGCGTGCCCGTTGAACTCGTTTTAAGAAATCTGGTTCTGCTGCAACAGCCTTTTCAGCCAAATCAAATAAATGATTATAACGACGCATCAAAGCAGGCTTTAGCATGCCATATTTATGTGATACGGGTGAATCATATATCCACAACCTCTGTCCACTACCGATTAATGCGCCTTCCATTATCTTTATGTACTGATAAAGATATGGCGCTGCCTCCCCATAATATCCATGCAGAAAATGTTGCATCAATGAGTCTACATTAACTTCGGGATTCCACATTAACTTTGACACTAAATAAGCGCGAAGTTCTGCAAAATCTCCTCCCCTGCTCCCTGCTATTTGAGAGAAATGCATGGTGGCATGATTCTTTTTGAAAAGACGGATATTGTCCTGTAAAATATGGAAATTAGGAAATGGAGCCAGATAATTATCAAAGTTAATACCGTAATCCCACACGAAAATATTATTGGTAATCTTAGACCATCCTTCCATGGCTTTCACAAACTCTTTTCCCGAAGCATTCTCCGTCAAAGTTACTTCACGGTCACAGTCAATATCACATAGCATAATATTCACATTCGGCAAAGGTTTCACATGTTTCGGAGGATTCATAGTATATAGATAAGCCAATGTGGAAAATTCTTTATCCGGGAAACGGGCAGCCAACTTATTCAGAAAAGTGATTATGCTTCCTGATAATGCTCCTTCATAATCATCAATTGCCTTACAAGCATCACACGTACAATTTGTATAATTACCATCATTCTGACTTACAGACATGATATGCTTATCTGGATTTGCTTTGAAAATAGAATCAACACGTTGAGCTACAATCTCAAAAACCTCCGGATTACTCAAACACCACTGACTGGCCTTTCCCGGGTGGCGTTTTCCTTTGAAGTAAGAATAATATTCCGGATGTTCTTTCCCATAAATGGATGAAGGCAGAAGCTTATCAAAAGTATGCACCCAATAACCGGCAGCAAACACTTCATTCGGTTCCTCTAAACGATTCCACCACTTATAAATAGAGTCTGTATGGATAGCATAACATTGTGTCTGACGGTAACGAAAGCCCGGATTCTCGACTTTATTAATGAAGGGTAAGTTCACCGTTTTTGAAGGGGTAAGAGAATATTCATTCTCTCCCCAATAATCGATACCCCAATATTGCTCCAATAAAGTAACAACCCCATATACAACACCGTTTTCTTTACCAGATATTTTTAGAATACCATCTTGAGTAGAAATAGAGAATCCGTCCTCTGTTACTTCCGCCGAAGATTGACCACCAATGAGAATATCTCCTTTTCGAGGAGTTTGACTTACAACAACAGGCAGCTTACAACTGGTTACTTTTTGAATAAATGTTTGTAACAAATTTGCAGCTGTCCACGATATTTGATTATTCTCTTTCAAAATGATCCTAGAACTTGTATTCCCATTAGTTACTAACATAGTTTGAGAGAGAGACGGAAACGCCATACTAATTCCCATAAACCATAAACAGAACCGTAGAATAATAGATAATTTCATGTTTTTCTTGCTATTAAAAGTTATTATATAATAGTAATACAATCAATATGATACTATTAAACAATCAATCTTTTTCTTTTTTTATTTATTAACTTATATAATAAGTCCCACTTTATCCGAAAATACGAAAAAGTGGGACTTAAAAATTTTCAATAACCTATTAATTATTTCGCATATAGGTCAAATTCCGTAAGGCTGACCGTATTGGGACCTTGTTTCACATAATACTTTAAATAACGCGTTTCAATAGCTTTCGAAAACTTAATATATTGTGTGCCACTTCTTGAAATAGTTACAGTTCCGATAGATTTCCATTTTATTCCATCACCTGAAGTAAATACTTCTACTGCAGTCGGTGAATAACTACTAGCATAACACTTATTTCTTATTCCTGTTAATGTCTGCACCTTACCTATATCCACAGTTAGCCAATATTCTGCTCCTCCATCACGAGCTACATCAGAATTTGTTCCATCAATTAGATTTTTAGCATCTCCACGAGTCGTCGGGGCAACTTTTACAGTCCAGCCAGAACGATCGGCAATCAAAGTACCTTCAGCCGGTTGCCCGGACTCTACATTGACATGAATATTTTGAATTTTCACATAAACTACTCCTCTGTTAGAGCTAAGTGCATCTAAGTTATTACCTTCTATAGAAGATATGGTAACTGGCAACAAATATCCCCCTTCTGTAGTCAACGATCCTACATTTAATAGCTCTATTTTTATAGAATCTCCAGATACACTTTCTCCATTTTCAATAGTAACAGTTTTATTGGTGAAAGAATAATTTTCAGCAGGTAATATGTTATATTCCGTATCATTAGCTTTATTGTAAGCACTTACTAGATTATCATCACTATCGGCTGTTATTTTCACATCTTTCGATAATCTCTCCGTGGCACATGCAACAAACCGATAATTAGGTTGTAACTCATTTACGACCACTGAATTATCTTTCAAAATCACTGACAACGATGCTTCATAAGAATCTACCGGAAAAAACTTTCGTAGAAAGATAAAACTTAGAATTTACAGTAACTTCGTCATCATCGTCACAAGAGATGCACAGTGGTGATGCCATTAATGACATCACTACTGTTTTCCATATTATATTTTTCAATCTCATAATTACATCATTTGAATATTATATTATTTACCATCTGATCTAATGCCATCTACCCATCTGACAACTCCATTAGGCGCCGTGGCTTTATTTCCATGACCAGTTGCGTCTTTAAACTCGGTTCCTGCCCCTTCATTCAATTTCCAATAAGCCTCCAAGCCATCCGTACCCGGATTTATCGCAAACATATTATTCTGAATCTGCGACTGTGAAATAGCAGTAGTCCAAAAACGTACTTCGCTAACTATAGCATCTGTAACCATCCAATCACCATTGCATATACCAAAACTATTCTTAACAAGACGCAAAGGTTTTCTTGGAAGATCTAATGTTGCATCAATATTTCCATTTACATAAATAGTCAATTTCACTCCATCACAAACAAATGCTAAATGATACCATTGATTATTTTTAAACTTAGTAGCAGCATTTACTTGAGTACCTTGTGTTTTTATCTGCAAAATATTACCAGGAATCGGGCCATCACCAAAACGGATATAAATTTCACCATCTTCTGCGATACCATTACCTGGACCTGCAGAAAATATTGCTTGATTCTGATAGCTAGGAGGACCAGGATAACCAACTCCAGGAGTCACCCCATCCCCAAGTTCGCTCATATTAATACGCATTTCAAGTGACCATTGAGTTACTGTATAATCCTGACGCATTTCCATAGTAATTGGTTTTGTACCCGTCAACACTGGTGCAGAGGTTATAATAACCTGATCCATGATATAAATCATCACATCTGCACCTTCCAAAGTTTGTTGCCCACCTGATACAGCAGTAATAGCAACCGGTAGTGCAAATTTATCACCAGAATCAAGCATTTCCTTTGTCAACGGATCAATTGTTACTTTAACAGTAGGAGCCACTAATTCTCCTTTTTTTATAACCACTGTCTTTTGATCAAAAGAATATGAACCTTCCGGCATAGATTTATAGTTCGTACCACTTTTTGTATTATATACTTCCAACGATTTCGGACTTAGTCCCAAAGTAACTTCTATATCTTCTGTTGCAATTTGTCCCGACCGCGGAGTCACAGTGACAACACTACCCTCTTCGGCTACTGTTACCTTTTTGGACTCATAAGACAAACTACTGGATTCAGCTAAATAAATTCTACTGCCGATAGTATCATACTTTGCATCTTCACAACTTGCTATAATTGCACAAAGCAATATGGCAAAGGCGAACATTATTGTATTTTTATTTTTTACCAGATATCTCATAATTATTATATCTTTAAATTTATTATTTTACCGGTGGATTCATAATGCGGATAGCATTACGCAAATAAGGATAAGATTCTTCTGTACCATCAATTGTATATTCATACTCCATATGATAAGTTCCAACCCCTCCTTTTACACATTTTTTCCCGTTAATAATAGGTGTCCAACGTGCCATACCTTCCAATGACTTCATTTTATTTCCATATCGATCAGTGAAATCAGCCCCACCAGACAAAGCCCATTTTTCAAAGTTTTCAGTTACAATATATTTCTTAGCAACTTCTTCTGCAGTCAAATGCCCATCGAAGTTTCTTATTGTAGAGTTTAAACGGCTATCCAAATTGTCACGTCCAGTATTATCTCCTGGAGAATCATAAGCCTGCACTATAAAATAATTAAAATAAGGACCTGACTCCGATACAATACTTTGTGGCTCACCGTCAATTACTAATAGCCTGTCTGTACCCGATTTTGGTCCGATTCTTTCTCCCAAGGTCTGAATGAACAACAACATATTCTCATCACTTCCACTCATGTTACCTCGATGACCAAAATTAGGCTCATAGTCAATATCAAAGCCATCATATCCATATTTATCAATACTATCACATATTGCATGGGCATATTTCTTTATAGCTTCTTCCTTATTCTCATTCCATCCCCAGAATTCCAGATAATTATCTTTATATTCCTCGGGAGTCAATTGGTCACCGATATTTTGAACAATAAAACACATCAAAGCTTTAGTCCCTTTTACATTTTGTACATAACGCAAATCTTTTGTTTGCGCTTCTGTCAAATTTCTCCAGTTACCCCAAATAGAAACAAAATCCACACTATCAGGAAGTCCGGCTAAACATTTTTCTAAAGTAGCTCCATTTCCGGTCCAATTACCAAACCATCCGAAAGCAACCGGATGATCTGTTTTCTTATAAGCGCGAAGCTGGGCATAGTATTCTTCCGGAAGTGACGACTGAGTCATATCTTCCTGGAATTTTGGTTCCATGTCTGTCCAATCATCACACGCTGTATTCGCAACCGTTATGCCAAATAACAACATTATAAAATAGAATATCTTTCTCATACTATTTATATTAATATAGATTATACTATTATTCACTTATCCCTACGCTGCCACCAAACCTTAGTCTGATAATTATCAGCGCCACCCAATTTACTTACAGCAGCATTTACATTAGCAGCATTACGAATATATTCCGATGGTGGGAACGGAATACGATTAGCGGAAGGAAGATTGGTTACATTTCCATTCAATAACGGGAAAAAACGCGGATACCCAGTACGACGATACTCGCTCCATGCTTCTTGTCCCAAAGGCCACATTGCAATCCATTTTTGGGTTATTAATCTTTCCAGTTTTTCTTCCTCACCAGCATCATCTTTCCATTTGATAGTTATAGAACTAATAGCACTTTCATTCCCCTTATTCTCATTAGGATCTACATAATCAGCCTGAGTACTTGATTCATCATTCAGGTATTGGTCAATACCATCCGATACTCCCCATTGTGCAAAGGAAAGTCTGATAGCTGATTCATACAAATCTTTCACCGTTTCTCCTTTTACATCCCATCCTAACATTGCCGCTTCAGCTTTATTAAAAGCTGTTTCAGCTGCACTCATCCATAAAGTACGATCCATCTCTCCAACATTTATTCTAGAGAAAGTCGGTCCGGTAATATCATTACCATAAGACAAACCTGCGCGCATACCCACATAATCATCATCTCCTTTATCGCTCGTTTTCTTTTTAAAATATTTCGACATACGTGGATCGTTGTATCCTTTCATATAAGATGTAATATCGGCAGAGACACATTGGTCAGGCCATTGCACTAATACCGTATACAATTGATTTTTAGTGCCTAAAGAAGTTGCGTTATCTTCATTGGAAGTAATTACCCCTATAGAATGGTTAATAGCTTCCTCCGCCATCTGTCTGGCATATTCACGATCTGCAAAACGAATACGAATGGCCATACGTAGTTTCAGTGAATTTGCAAATTTCACCCATTTCTCAAAATCACCGTCATAAACTTTATCATACTTAGCCATCGTTCTGTTGTTTGGATTTTCGGTCACATAAACAGTCATTACATTAATTGCATCAGTCAGATCAGTAAACATTGCATGATATGCTTCCTCCATTGTATCGTAAGGAGTCGAAAGTTTATCACTTGAAATTTGGGAATAAGGAAGTGCCCCATACATATCAAGCATACGATGCATTGTCGCAATTCTTAGGATCTGTGCCCATGCAAAGTTAACCCCTGTCCCTTGGGTTACATTCTTTATTTTATTCCATGCACCATACGTCAATACCATTACATTATCATCTGCAAACTGCCAGTTTAACCAGTTCTCGGGTGCATTATATGTAGCAAAATTTGCCCCTTTAAACTTATCTGTTGCCATTACCTGATAACGTCCATAGCAGTCACCAATCAAGGATTCATTGGTATTATAAATGTTTTCAGTAGCTATGGGATATGCATAATCACATAAAGTCAAGAAGAAAGCATTGGCAGCAAATCCATCTCGTCCAAGTTCTTCTTCCGAAACTTTTCCCAACGGATCATTCAAGCTATTATCCATGCATCCTTGTAACATTGGAGTTCCAACAAGCATACAACCTGCAATAGAAATCTGCGTTATGAATTTATATATTTTCATTTGGTTATTCTTTTATCGTTAAAACTGTATTTTTACATTAAATCCCCAACTTCTCAAACTTGGTTGCATAAAGTAATCAACACCTTGATAATAAGTACCAGTAGAAGCGGTAGCTTCCGGATCAAATGGTGCTTTATTATAAATCATCCACAAGTTGTGACCTGTTATTGACAAACTAAGATTACATTTGTTATTAAACCATTTGGCTGGAAGTGAATAGCCCACCGATAACTCTTGTAAACGAACATTAGTAGCACTATATACATAGTTAGACATCAATCCACTTATTCCACCCACTTCTGTATAATAAGTCTGGGGATCCACTTTTCCATTATTTACAGGAACACCTTCATTATCACGTGCTAAAGCTGTGACCTTAGATACTCCGAACTGATCCATCACAGCTTGTGTCGGTGAAATAACAATACCTCCAAAGCGGGCAGCAAGCATAAATCCCAGGCTAATACCTTTATAAGAGAAGTCATTTCTAAAGCCTAAATTGCTTTTAGGCAATACAGAGCCAATATGAATAAACTCATCCGAATTCTTTATATCTTCTTTCTTTACATTCTGGCTCGCTTTATCAATATATACATTTCCTTCGTTATCACGTTTCAAACGATTAGTGACATACATGTCTCCCATGCTTCCTCCTTTACGAAGAATAACTTTAGCCGATCCAATACCACCTTTATCTATCTCATTCAAACTATAGTGATTACCTTCATCATCCACTGCATCATCCAAGAGTTCTACAATCTTATTTTTATTAAAACTAAAAGTCAAATTGGAATTCCATGAGAAATCTCCCCATGATTTATTATACCCTAAAGAAAATTCCATACCTTTATTCTCAATATTACCAGACTGTGCATACATAGTCGCATATACAGCGGTTCCTGACAAAGGAACCTGGAATGTTTGTTTGCGAGTATTAGCCTTATACCAGGTAACTTCCAAACTTAAACTATTATTAAAGAATTTGGCATTCAAACCAGCCTCCCAAGAATTTGTACGTTCAGGATAAAGTTTAGGCAAAGGACGGTAAGTTTGTAATTTCCATTGACTAGTCGCAGGGTCCCACTCATACGTTTTGTTAGAAGAAAGATTCTTAGGAATAGGAGCACCTACTGAAGCAAATGAACCGCGTACTTTCAAATAAGTAATAGCTTTGGGTAATTTCACCATTTCGGAAATAACTCCTGAAAGTCCTATTGATGGATAAAAGAAAGATGATTGTTCTGTATTAATCAATGCTGAATCCCAATCATTACGCCCGGTTAAAGTCATATATAACATACTCTTCCAGCCAATTTCCACACTAGCAAAAATAGAGTTGGTACGTTGTTTATATCCACTTTCTATAGGATAAGTATCTTTATCCAAGGTAGTAGTCATATTATATAGACTAAAAACATTAGACATATCTTTCAAACCACCTTGGAATCCTCTTTCGTCATAATAAGTTTGAGTAAAACTACCGCCAATATTAGCACTTAAACTTAAGTCACCAAAGCGTTTATTAATATTAGCCATCACGTCTGCATAAGCCTGTCTATCGTCAGCTTTATAGTACTTATAGAATCCATAAATAGAACTATTAGTAAAGTAAAGATCAGTAGAAGCATTTCTTTTATCTGAATAATCATTGGTTGCATTATCAATGCGAACGCGCCCTGTCACATCAAGCCAATCCAAAATTTCATATTTTAAACTAGCATTAGCCATGTAACGTTGTTTTTTCATGCCATGGTTCATCTCATTAGCCACCCAATATGGATTATTTTTCATACTGTATCCAGGATCACCCCATCCCCAGTTCTGTACATCTATCTTACGAGTTGTGTCATACGTTTTATACATCCTCACAGCTTCAAAGTTTTCGCCACGCGGGAACAGATATACGGCTGGTAGTGGATTGAAATATTCACCTTGTGCCATTAGATTAAGATCTTCTTGAATAATATAGCTAAAACCCACATCTAATGTCATTTTATCCTTCAGGAATTTTGTTGTATTTCTGAAGGTAAAATTGTAACGGTCATATTTGCTATTTTGAATGATACCAGTTGCATTAGTAGTACCTACAGACAGATAAGTTTGATTCTTTTCATTACCAACAGATAAAGAAACGTTATTCTGGATATTAGTACCAGTATTGAAAAAATCTTTTGGCTCATAAGTTCCGAAAAGAGAAGACGCTTTATCTCCCCATGAAGCAAAGGAACCTGCGCGGTTTATATAAGAATTTTGGAATTCAGGCATTATAAAAGGATTGGAAAAAGTAGAATTATTAGAAATAATAATTCGTGCCTTACCTTCTTTTCCCTTCTTTGTAGTAATTAAAATTACGCCGGGAAGGAGAAAAGGAGTTGTAGTATATGGTCAATCAGGACGCCGCCCAGAAGTTTGTGAAACAGGGCCTCACCTTTGACGACGTGCTGCTCATCCCCGCCGCCAGCGATGTGCTGCCTGCGGACATTGATCTGCACACCCGCCTGACCCGAAAGGTGCATCTGAACATCCCCCTCATCAGTGCCGCCATGGACACCGTTACCGAGTACCGCATGGCCATCGCCATTGCCAGAGAGGGCGGCATTGGCATCATCCACAAGAATATGTCCATCAGCCAGCAGGCCGAGCAGGTGGATATGGTCAAGCGCTCTGAAAACGGCGTGATCACCAACCCCTTCTGGCTGGGTCTATAGTGAAACATGCGGCAATGTATCATAATGCAGAAGTTGTGTTGGAGAGCAAAGAAGGACAGGGCAGTAAGTTTACGGTTATCTTTCCGCGGGAGGAGTAGCCGTTAAATAATAAATATGATATACTTTGTTCATCAAATTAAATAACAGGAAGTTGAAGATAATGAACATGAAAATATCAATGATAGCACTTGACCTTGACGGAACATGCCTTGACAGCAGGGGAGAGATGACTGACAGGACAAGAAAAATACTTGAAAAATACGGAAAAGCAGGGACTGAGATTGTATTTACAACGGGCAGACCGATTGCAGGTATATTAAAGGAATTGAGAAGCATTCCCGGGACAAATTATGCAATAGCATTAAATGGTGGTCTGGTATATCAACTTGCCGACAACAGTATTATTTACAGAAAAAGTATTGATAAAAGAGAAGTTATGCTTGTAAGAGATATAGTTCTAAGACACGATGCACTTACGGATGTTGCTTCCGGAGGACTTGGCATCGGTGATAAAAAAACGTATGACAGAGCAGAGAACTATATAAAAAATGATGATTTTAGAAAATATTATCTTTCAAGCAGAGGTTCAAAACAAAATCTTTGGGAGAATATTGAAGAACTTGAGAGCGTCGAGAAGATAAACATGTTTTTCAGTGATATGGATGATAGAAGAAAAACACTTGAAGAACTTAAAATACTTAAGACATCTAAGGTGTGCTCGGGCATGCCTAACAATATCGAGATAAACCATGGTGAGGCAAACAAGGGAAATGCCCTTAAATGGCTTTGTGAAAAGCTTGACATTGATATATCGGAACTTATAGCATTTGGTGATGGCGGTAACGACATCGACATGATAAAAGCAGCAGGTTGTGGAGTAGCAATGGCAAATGCCTGTGAAGAACTCAAGAAATATGCTGACATAATTACTAAGAGCAATGATGAAGACGGTGTTGCTTATATTTTAGAAAAATACAGCCTGACATAGAATGTTAATTCAATGTTCAGACTGCATTTTTTATATCCATTTTGAAAAAGTTTTTTAATATTACATTTTTTCGGTAAACATCATTATAAATACTGTTGCTAACAGGATTGATGATACCCATATAGCTTTGATGCCTATGTACAATGATAAAATTCCTCCGATACCTGCACCGATTGCAAAAACAAGTATTATACCATAATAGTGAAGTGCTTTTTTTAAAATTTCCGGTTTCTTTTCTCGTAAGTATATCGAAAGACTTTCTGTGCCGCTTCTTAGATTTCCTATACACATTGTACTTGCATAGCCATATCCGTTTACTTTTCTGAAAGTCTGAACCTGCATTGAGCAGGTAAATGATACAAGCATTGTTGCAGC
>OGZG01002774.1_pt1 | contig 11355 bp, 10 predicted proteins | sample 1576781 | NCBI WGS metagenome assembly OGZG01 (sample SAMEA3541502, study PRJEB24748) | human gut metagenome | biome: human gut; feature: human-associated habitat; material: faeces | place: China | collected 2012 | reverse complement strand
GTGCCTATATCGTATTCGAAATCAGCACAAAAGTCAACTTTTGCCTTGGTCTGCCGGGAATCCGGCAATGGACAGATACGCCCGCGCAGGATTTCAGGGGATCAATCCGAGAACGCCAGCGGCGTAAAGTCTGTGCTGCCTGCCAGCAGATCCTCCAGCGCTATGACGCCGTAGATATCCCAGCTCATCGGCTGGGTGTAGAGCGTGCCGTCCTTTTCCATGCCCCGGACGGTGCCGTTCTTGGTGTCGTAAGCGGCCAGCACGCGGCCGCCCTGAGCATCCAGAATCCGGATGTTCTGCACATCCTTGCCCTGTATATAACGCTGCTGTGTCAGCTCTGTCTTGACGCCGTTGCGGCAGAAATACTGGCGGGTCGTGTTGTCTCCCGTGCCGTTGCCGTTTTCATCGCGGCCGCATTCGTCCACCCACACCAGCCAGCCATCGGCAAAGCCGGTCAGGGAGTAGTAGCACTCCCACCCTGCGCGGGTTGTGGGAAAGCCGTCTGCCACGGGGGTAAGGCTATCTGCTGCCGCGTTCAGATAACCGACCTCCCCGCTCTGGTAGTTACAGTTGGCAAGGCCGCTGCGGCTGCCCTCGGTCAGGATATGGTAGTCGTTTCGGTAGCTGATCAGGTCGCGCTTCTCCATACCGTCCCCTGTCACAAACACCGTGCCCGCATCGCGCTCATAGCGCTGCTGCGGTGTACAGCTCCCATCGGCCAGATCCACTGTGCAAATTTGTATTGCCTCGGTTCGGGCGTCTGTTGACTGTATCGTCTTGGCAAAGGTCATTTGCCGACAGCTGACCTCCAACAGCGTGTACATTTCGGGGTAGTACTCCCCAGCCCCATCGGCCAGATCATCCCATCTGCAGACCTTCTGCGGCTGCCCGCCTGCTTTATCCACAGCCCACAGCGTCTGATGGCGGTCATCGTCCAGCACGCTGTAATACAGGTTTTTATCGTCCACGGCCACGCCGCGGCCCACGACGGACAGACCCGGCTCCACATCCGCCAGCAAAGTGCGTTCTGTGTGGTTGGCGTTGATTCGTTCCCAGCAGTAATAGCTGGTTTCGTCGTTGTAATGGAACACCAGCAGGTAGACTTCATCCCCATCGCCGTAGCAGAGCGTCACGTTGCCGTCGCTCCACGCGGGGCAGGCTGCGCTGTCATGGGTGCAGTCGTGCAGGCTGCAAGCAGGTCGCGCATCGCCGGTCTGCTCGGCGATGGCATAGATCAGCGCACGGCCCATCGTGTCGGTGTAGTTGATTTCCCAGTCGTTGAACACCTGATAATACACGCCGTCCGCAGCAGCAGTCAGCAGCCGCAGGGCGCCGCTGCCGATGCTCTGCGGCTGCTCGGCGGGGGCCGCTGCGGCTTCCGTGGCCGCAGTCGGTGTCGGCGTGCTGTCCGCTGCGGCTTGTCCGCAGGCTGTCAGGGCCAGCGCCAGCGCGGCAGTGATGGCAAGGTACTTTTTCATGAGGTTTCCTCCCCGTATTGTGTGTTCAGTGCTGCAAAGGTCTGCGGCGTCATGCTGGCGGCGGAGAGCGTCACGCTGTACCCGCTGGCGTTCGCCACGGCGTAGACCTGCGCGGTCTCACTGTAGCCTGCCGCGCCGAAGTCCCGCACGGCGGTGCCCCATTCCGGGTACTGCCAGTCGGTAAACTCGTCCAGCCCCAGCAGGGCGCAATATTGCGCCACAGCGTCATCGGCCAGCGTAGCGCCCTGCCCTAAATCGTTCTGGTAGTTAAAATACAGCGGTGCATCGTCATCGGAAAGAATCAGCTGGATATACACATGCTCGGTATCGGTGTCTGTGTAGATTTCTTCCGGGCGGCGCACCAGCTGCGCCAGCCCGCAGGGCGCGGTGTACAGCTCCCAGCTGCCGTAGTCCAGGCGGCAGACCGAGAGCGCGGCGGCATAGCTGTCATCGCACAGCAGTCCGGCCTCGTACAGGGCGCCCAGCGTCCGGCGGGCGCGGGCCAGCGCACTGCCGTCCATCGTGCCCGCCGTCCAGCCGCCGTCCCACACGCTGTTGCTGCCGAGCGGCACCTTCGTCACATGCTCGGCGGCGTAGAGGGTGCAGGCCGTGGCGTTGGCCCGCCCGGCTGCCGAAAAGCGCTCCCCGTCCGTGCAGATGTGGGGCGCTGCCAGCAGTGCGCGGTCCCACAGGGCGAACACCGCCAGCGGCAGCGCCAGACTGCACAGCACCACAGCAGCGCAGCGCAGGAAGGGGCGCAGCGTATCAGCTTTGCGTGTCATTGTCAGCCTCCCTTTCGTTCGGCAGCACCTCCGGCACGGCGATGGTCACGGTCGTGCCGACATGCTCGGTGCTGGTGATTTCCAGCCTTGCTCCGTGGGCATTGGCAATGCGGGCGCAGAGCGCCAGCCCGATGCCGCTGCCGCCATCGGCCCGGCTGCGGGACTTGTCCACCATGTAAAATGCCTCGGTCACGCGGGGCAGGTCGGCGGCGGGTATGCCGCAGCCCGTGTCGGTAACGGTGAAAACCGCCTGCCCGTCACGGCGCTCACACCGCAGGGTGATGGCCGCGCCCTCGATGCCCTGACAGGCGCGCTGGGCATTGAGGGTCAGGTTGCGCAGCATATCCACCCACAGGCTGCGGTCTACCTGCACCACGCACCCCGCGCTGATGACACGCGGCACGGGCGTGCTGCCCTGCGGCAGGCTGCGCACGGTCTGCAGCAAAAGCCCGGCATCCTGACAGAGCACCAGCTCCAGCGCCCCGGTCTGATCCAGCCCCATCAGAGCCAGCAGACTGCGGCTCAGGTTTTCCAGCCGCTGGGTCTCGTGGTAAATGTAGCCCGCTGCCTCCCGCTGGGTCTCGGCGTCATCGGGTCGGGCACGCATGAGGTCAGCATAGCCGAGCATCGCGGTCATCGGGGTCTTGACTTCATGCGTAAACGCCGCAATAAAGTCCTGCTGGCTCTGCGTAGTCCTTGATAATTCGCTGATTTTTCCTTCCACCGCTGCAGCCATCGCATCAAAGCTGCGGCTCAGCGCGCCGATTTCATCATCGGTTTTAACCTGCGTGCGCTGGGTGTACTCCCCATCGGCAATTTTCTCGCTGGCCGTCTGCAGCGCAGTCAGCGGGCGGGTCACACGGCGGCTGAACAGCACTGCCGCACCGCCGCCCAATACCAGCAGCGCCGCCGAGGCCGCCAGCCACACCCGCAGTTGGGCGTCACGGGTGGCGAACACCGCGCTCACATCGTAGGCGCAGAGCATATCGGCCCGCACGCCGGGCAGATCCAGCGGCTGGGTCAGCAGCAGATACCACCGCCCGTCCGCCCGGGTCAGCTGCCAGGCGTTTTCTCCGTCCGTCAGGGCCTGCTTCAGCGCGGTGCGCGGCAGAGCCGCAGGCAGGCCGGAGTAAAGCGCATACGCACCGTCCAGCCAGAGTGCCATGCTGCTGCCCGCATCGGCTGTCTGCTCGGCATACTGCTGGGCAGCGGACGCCAAAATGTAATTTTCAAACTGCGCGCTGTCCGTGGCTTGAAAGATGATGCGTTCCAGCGCGTACTTTTCCTTTTCCTGCTGGGCCTGCAGGGCCGTGCGGGTGCTGGCCAGACTGCCGGAAAAGCTCTGCCCGGTCAGCAGCAGCCCTGCCGCGCCCAGCGCGCAGGACAGCAGCGCAATGCAGCCCAGAGATAGCTTGGTTGCAAATTTCATTGCTGTTTCCTCATACCAGATCGCGGCCCTGCAGCGTCACCTGCACCCAATCCTGACTGCCCGCCAGATAGTCTGCTGCCGAAATGATCCCATACTCCCCGCGGCAGGTGGTAAAGCTGTAGGGTGCGCCGTCCGTGCCGATGTCATTTGTCGTGTAGTAGATCTCGCCGTATTTCACAAGCAGCATCGTGTCGCTGGCCGCCACAATAAACGGGCTGCGCTCCACCGCCTGATCCTTGAGCCATGTGGTCGGCAGCGGGGTGTAGACGCCGGTCTCAGGGTTCAGCAGCCCCTCGCTGTCATCGCGCACCGTCACAGGGATCCAGCCGTCCAGCCTTGCGCCTTCCACGACACCGTATGATATCTGTGTTCCCTGCAGGTCAAGCTGTCGGGTCTGGGCTGTGCCCGCAGCCAGATCGAATTTTGTCACCAGCCCGGATTTGTTCAGCACATAGGCCGCACCGTTGTGGACAAGCTGGACATTGCCCTCACTGCCGCCCCATGTCAGGTCGGTGTCGGTCATGCTGCCCGCCGTATCCAGCAGACAGAGGTTTTTCGTCTGCTCGTTCTGCGCCTCTTCGTCGGCGGCCAGCCATGCGCGCAGCTCCTCATCCGTGGCGGCCTCTCCGGCCGGGTTCAAGGGCTGCTGCTGATAGCCTGCGCTGTGCTGCAAAACGATTTTGTCCTGCCAGCAGCCTAAGGCGAAATAGTCCTCGCCGTCCGGTATGCTGCGGGTAAAGAAGCACGCCGCACCGCCCTCATCCAGACGAAAAGCGGAATATTCGTCATAGCTGCGCACAAATGTATACAGTGCTGTGCCATCCGTGTACCAGACATAGGCATTGGTCAAATCAGGCAGGGCGTCGCCCTCGGCCACGCGGTGGCGGTCACTGCCGTCAAGATTGCTCACATCCAGATACGCGCCGTCACTCTCATTGTAGCGGCCATCCACAAGCCAGTAAAGCCGGTCCCCCACGGGCAGCAGCATGGCTTTCGGCACGCAGCCGTTCCGGATGGCCGTCATGTAGGCCGGGCAGCTTTCATCCGTATGGCTGCAGCCGAGCTTTTTGCAGAGAATACGCTGCTCGCCCGTGGAAAAATCAATCGTTGTTGCATAGTATTGTCCGGCATCGTCAATGTTCATCGCGCTGTAGACGGCATCTTGGCCCACCGCCGCGCCCCAGGTCGTGTAAATGGGTGTAAGTGTGTCCTGCACGGCGGGTGTTTCTGTGGTGGGCTCTGCAGTCTGCGCGGGTGCGGCGGCTGTCTCGGTGGTCGTGCCTGCAGGCATATCCTGCGGCGCGGCCGTGCAGGCCGTCAGCGCCAGCGCCAGCAGACAGGCGGTCAGCCTTGTGGTGTGTTTCATCGTAGTTATCCTCCTTTGTTTGTTGTACCCCCAGCATACCGCAGGATTGTTTCCGGTTGGTTACAGCTTCGTCACGGGCGGGTTACATTTTATTCCTTTTCCAGCATATACCCGATCTGCCGTACACTGTGCAGGCGGTCGCCAAGGCTCAGCTTGCGGCGCAGGCGGGCAATGTGGGTGTCAAGCGTGCGGGTGTCACAGCCCGTGCCGTCATCGCCCCAGACGGTTTCGTACAGGTAATCCCTGTACAGCGCCCGGCCCCGGTTGCGCAAAAATAACAGAAGTAAGTCATATTCCTTGCGGGTCAGGTGCATTTCCTCCTCACCGCGCAGCACACGGCAGGCCGCAGCGTCCACCGTATACTCCCACATTGTATAGACGGCGGTGCTGCGCCCGGCGCGCCGCAGCACGCTTTCCACCCGGGCCACCAGCTCAGTGGGGGCAAACGGCTTGACGATGTAATCATCCGCGCCGCTGTTCAGCCCGCGCACCCGCTCAGCCACAGCGTCCTTCGCCGTGATGAAGATGCAGGGCGTGCCCGTGGGCCGCAGGTACGCCAGCAAATCGTACCCGTCCAGATGGGGCATCATCACATCGAGCAGCACCAGATCATAGCGGTTCTTTTCCAGCAGATTTGCCGCTGCGCGGCTGTCGGTCACGGCCTGACAGCGGTAGCCAGCCTCCGTCAGGATGCGCCGCACCAGCATGGCAATGGCGGCCTCATCGTCCACAATCAAAATCGGATTCATACGGCAATCCTCCCTTATACCCCCATTGTACAACAAAATGTTACAGCTTGGTGAACTTTTGGCCAAAATTTGCAAACCCGATTTGCACACTGCCCCACGCGGATCGTTTTGCCCTTACAAAAAGCTCCATTCCCTTATTTGCGGTGCAAATCTAAGGAAATGGAGCTTTTTATTTTCAGACTGTCTGCAAAGAAATTTTTCTCTCCTCAAGCGTGCAGCCTGCGGATCAGTTTAAATGCCACTTCATGTTCCAGCACAAGGGGCTTATCAATGGCGAAGAATACCAGCCCGCTGGTAGTGGCAGTCACCGGGGCTACGACCTCCGCTAAAAACTCAGCCGCTTTTGGCTGACGCGGCGCTTTGCTTTGCATTCCGGCAGGATTGCTGGTATAATAAATATATCCTATCAGGCCGCCTGTGCGGCTAAAGAAAGGTCTCCGCTATGGAAACATCCCCTCAGGGCACGGCCCTGTTTCATCTGCCCGGTCTGTTTGAATTTTATGACTTGTATGCGGCGTTTTTGCCGCTTTACCGTGCGCATAGGGAATATTTTTACGACTGGTGCGCCATCGGCTCAATCTACGGCGCACCGTCTGACTGCTTATGGGCGGGCGGCCGGGTCGAGTACAGTGACCGCACCCCACGCGAGGTGCTGGCGCTGACGCATGAATATGGCATCTCGGCGCGGCTGACACTCAGCAATTCATTGCTGCGCCCGGAGCATCTCACAGACCCGGACTGTAATGCGCTCTGCCGACTGTTTCAGGAACAAGGGAACCCCCAAAACGGCGCCATTGTTCATGCTGAACTGCTGACGCAGTACCTGAAAAAGAACTATCCATCGCTGTATCTTGTCTCCTCAACCACAAAAGTGCTGACAGACTTCAATGATCTGCAGCGGGAGCTGGCGCGGCCGGAGTTTCGCTATGTTGTGCCGGATTTCCGGCTGAACCGGGCGTTTGACAAGCTTGCAGTACTGCCCCAGTCCCAGAAGGACAAGGTGGAGTTTCTCTGCAATGAGTGCTGCTGGTTCGGATGCACGGAACGCAGGGCCTGCTACGAGGCCGTCAGCCGTAAAAATCTGGGGCTGCCCGGCCCGGAGCATCACTGCAGCGCCCCCGGCGCAGCAGGAGGGTATCGCTTCTCCCGGGCGATGGCAAACCCCGGCTTTATCGGCATCGAGGCTATTCGGGATACCTACCTGCCGATGGGCTTCACCCAATTCAAGATCGAGGGGCGCAGCCTTGGCAGTGCGCTGATCCTTGAATTTTTGCTCCATTACCTGACTAAGCCGGAATACCAGCTGGCTGTCCGTGAGGAACTCTATCTGGACAATATGCTGGACCTTTTCTGACCGGCTTTGTGCTGAGGCGGGGAAAGCTGTTTGCATTTTTCTCCGATTTGCGTTATAATGGCAAAAAACAACAAAAAGCAGGAGACCGCCATGAACAAACTACTACTCATCAGCGCCATGCAATATGACTTTCACACGCTTTTAAAGGTGGCGGACATCTGTGGCTTTACCGGGGAAATCGGCTTCCACGATGCTGAGGACGGTTATCTGCTCACCTTCCCTGACAACGATGGCCACGCCGACCGCCGCATTGCGGAGTACCGCAGCCGCCTTCGCGACCTTGAACATAATATCTGGAACCGCTGAAAGTGTTCCCTGCTAATTTCATCTCTGCCAAGTGCGCCTTGCTCTTGGCAGATTTTTTTGTGCCGTATGTTACCCCAGCGCCACATCAAGCACCATCATCACACTGAAGCCAACGGCAAAGAATACTGTGCCGAGGTTAGAGTGCCGTCCCTGCGACATTTCGGGGATCAGCTCCTCCACCACGACATAGAGCATCGCGCCCGCCGCAAAGCTCAAAAGGTAAGGCAGTGCCGGAATCACAAGCTGTGCGGCCAGAATCGTCACCACCGCGCCGATTGGCTCAACCACGCCCGAAAGCACACCGCCTGCAAAGGCCTTGCCCTTGCTCTCCCCTTCGGCGCGCAGGGGCATCGAGATGATGGCGCCCTCCGGGAAATTCTGTATGGCTATGCCAAGGGACAGAGCCAGCGCGCTCGCCGCGGTGATCTGCGCGCTGCCTGCGAGAAAGCCGGCATACATCACACCGACTGCCATGCCCTCCGGGATATTGTGCAGGGTCACCGCCAGCACCATCATTGTAGTGCGGCCCAGTCTGCTTTTTGGCCCCTCAGCCTCCTCACTGCCGACATGCAGGTGGGGTATCAGATGATCCAGGGCAAGCAAAAACAGCACGCCGAACCAAAATCCCGCAAACGCCGGGAAAAAGGCAAACCGCCCCAACCCCTCCGACTGTTCGATGGCCGGGATCAGCAGACTCCAGACCGATGCCGCCACCATCACACCGGCGGCAAAGCCCGCAAGCGAGCGCTGCACCAAATCACCCAGCGCGCGCCGCATAAAAAATACACACGCTGCGCCCAGCGATGTACCCAAAAAGGGAATCAGAATCCCCCAAAAAGTTTCTGTCAATGAAGTCGCCTCCTTTTATAATATATAGACATAAACACAGGTACTTTATACCCCCTGTTCAATGATGCTTTTGACAAGCTGTGCCCATTTGTAAGGATAACAGGCCAGCAGCTCCTCATGCTGCAGATCCTGCTCATGAATTACGGGGTGCGCAAAATGCTGCTGATAACGCGCGCGATACTTCGCTCCCATTTTCAGCGCGTAGAAAATATGAATCTCCGTACCGGGAACATCAATTCCCTCCGGCAAGGGCGTGATGAGGTCGGAATAAAATTGGTTTTTACAGCTTTGCATCGTCACATAGGGGCGTGCAGCACCGAACATCGCCATAAAAGCGCGGACATAGTCCCCCTTCTCCGCGGAGTACTTTTCTAATTGCTTCTGCAGAAAGCGACTCTTGAACTGTCCGTCCCGAATCAGCGGATAAATCAGCGGCAGGAGAAGATTCGTTTGTAATTTGGCCGCGAGCTTGGAGCATTGGTCAAGGTCGGAGCTGCCCAGAATACCGTAGTCCATATGTATGCTTTTCCGTGCTGCCAGCAGTCCCACGAAAGAGCCGCCCAGAGAGCAGCCGTAGGCGGCCCGTATATGCCCGCCGCAGTTTTTCAGGATGTAGGCTTCGATTTTTTCGGTTTCTGCAAGCATTGTCGGGAATTCGGTACTTTCTGTTTCGTCAAAGCCATCATAGCTGACGCAAAGTACGCGAAAATCCCGCTGCAGCAGAGGGATCACTTGGCCAAAGTTGCTTTTCCAGTGACAGCAGGTGCCGGGCAGCAGCAAAATGACCGGAGCGGTATCCGCCCCAAATTCATAAACCTTCATTCTCCTGCCTCCCGCAGCCACAGTCACTTCGCTTTACGGCGGTCAAACATAGCCAGCCTGTTTTGCTTTTGTGTACCGCAATGTCACAAAAGCCCGCTTGCTCAAGATATGCTTTCAGCTCAGTATCCTTGTAGATGGTCATGCCACCAATGATTTCTGTCCATTTTTTGTCTTTGTCCGTGTCGCCGTTGACTTCATTGCAGATGAGGAAGGTGCCGCCCGGCTTCAAAACCCGCCAAACCTCCCGGAAGCACTTTGCAAGGTCCGGCCAGAAATAGACGGTTTCAAACGCGGTGACTGCATCGAACCAATCGCTGGCAAAAATGATGCGCTGCACGCTGCCCTGCCAGATGACACAGCGATCCCTTTGAATCGCCGCTGCATTGAGGCGGCGGGATTTTTCGACGCTGACAGCAGAGTAATCCACACCCTTTACGATGCCGCGCGGACACCTTTTCAGCAGCCGTTTGATATTCGCCCCGCCGCCGCAGCCGCAGTCCAGCACCTTTGCGTCCGGCGCAAGATGCAGAAAGTGAAGCCCCCACAGTGCCACGGGGGTGTGGGCAAAGTTCATCATGGTGACCATCAGCCTGCCGCCGAAGCCTTTGGGGTCTCTCGTATTTTCAAAAAATGACATTGTTATTCTCCTTTCGATTTTTTACACTCTGCGTAGGTAAGTGGAATGGAATTCTGCAAAACAACACTTTTGCAAACGGTCCAGCCATTTTGCTGCAAAAATGCCAGATACGCAGCACTCGTCCATCTGCTGTGCAGCGGAAAGCCTGCAATTTTCAGCGCAAGGGCCTGAAGCCTTCCCCAATGAGTATTCTCTGCATGGGTAAAGGTCGGCGCAATCAGCGTGCCATCGTTTTTAAGCACACAGCGAAGCTCGGTGAGGGCTTTCTCAGGGTGCGGTACAATGTGCAGTGCATTGGAGACAATGACAACATCAAAGGACTGGTCAGCATAAGGCAGATGGAACATATCCTGCACGGAAAAATACAGCTTGGAGGAAAAATTCCCCCGCTTTGCCTGCGCAATCATCGCTGCGGAGGCATCGGTTGCCTCAATGTGGTCGACAGAACACAGGAGATGCTTTGCCACCTGCCCTGTGCCGGTGGCTACCTCCAAAACGGTTTTGTGCCACACAGCAGGGCGAAGCAGCGCATATAATTGATCATAGGCTATTGCATTCTTACGCATAAAGCGGTCATATCTTGCTGCATTTCTGTCCCAAAAATTCTTTTTCGTAATGCTCAGCTCCTTGGTTTACATCAACTAACTGCTGCTTATTTGAAAAGCTGCCCGGCGGCAGCATGGACGCTTGTATATGCGCGTTAGAATAATCTAACCGTTGGATCGTAAAAAAGCTGCCTGCAGCCAAAACGGCGCACCAGCAACGATTCTACGATATTTCGGTCATATAATAGCAGTCTGGCGCCCAAATGTCAATAGGGTGCTAAAGGTGCTTTTGTGCGTTTGAATTTCAACAATAAATCAATAGCGGGCAGTGCGTTTTACACTGCCCGCTATTGAGAAGAGCTTACTTTAACCGTTTTCGTCCTTGGGAATGGCCAGATTCAAGAGGATTGCAACGAGTGCGGCGGGCACAATGCCGGAGCCGCCGAATACCAGAGAGAGCATCTGCGGTGCGTGTGCAAGGATGCCGTTGTTGGCACCGATGCCGTAGCCGAGACCGAGCGCTACCGAGACGATGCTCAGGCTGCGCGGAGTCAGCGGCTCGCGGGTGATGAGCTGAATACCGCTCACCACGATCGAAGAGAACATCATGACAGCTGCGCCGCCCAGCACCGACTGCGGCATGATCGAGACGAGCGCGCCCAGCTTGGGCACCAGACCGCAGAGAATCAGGAAGATGCCGCCGGTGGCCAGCGCAAAGCGGTTGACGACCTTGGTCATGCTGACAAGGCCGACATTCTGGCTGAAGGAGGTGTTGGGCAGCACGCCGAACAGTGCGGCAAAGCTGGAACCGATACCATCGCAGATGACGCCGCCGGACAGCTCGGTGTCGGTGGCCTCGCGGTCCATGCCGCCCATGATAACGCCGGAAATATCGCCCACGGTTTCGACCGCCGTGACGATGAACATAATCATGACCGGTGCGATCGCGCGCATATCAAACACCGGCTTGACCGGCATCAGCTGGGGCAATGCAAACCATTTGGCCTCGGCCACCTTGTTCCAGTTCAGCACCCATGC
>OGZG01002768.1_pt1 | contig 11375 bp, 9 predicted proteins | sample 1576781 | NCBI WGS metagenome assembly OGZG01 (sample SAMEA3541502, study PRJEB24748) | human gut metagenome | biome: human gut; feature: human-associated habitat; material: faeces | place: China | collected 2012 | reverse complement strand
AGATTAGATTTCTTAGGGTCGTCAAAGACGATGACGTTGATAGGATGCAGGTGTAAAGGTGGTAACATCAAAGCCGAGCATTACTAATTGCCCGTTCACTTTCTTTCGAACATGTACCGGTTGGGTATATACGTTTAGCTTTCTAGACACTAGGATTTTACTTTTCATCATGTCATAACCTTATTCAGGTGGTTATAGCACGAGGGTTCCACCTCTTCCCATTCCGAACAGAGAAGTTAAGCCTCGTCACGCCGATGGTACTGCGTAACAGTGGGAGAGTAGGTAGCCGCCGTTTTTTATGAAGCCCCTTCAGTAGAAATACCGGAGGGGCTTCATCTGTTTTGGTAGTCTGGGAAATTTATGCTATATTTGTCACCGACAATTATTTTATTCAACGTTTAAAGCAAATTTAAAGAGTATGAAAACGAAACTATTTTTAGCTGCTGTTGCAGTAACATTTTCCTTTGCAATGATGTCTTGTGCAGGTAACAAAACTAATAATGCTGCTACTGAAGGCGAAGAAACAACTGTAGAAACAGTAGAAGCTGCTGCCGTTGTTGAAGAAGCTGATTCTTGCTGCCAGGCTAAAGATTCTTGCGCTACTGCTTGCGACAAGAAAGCAGACTGTGCAGAAAAGAAAGAATGCTGCAATAAGAAGTAATCTATTGACTTAGAACGATAACGAAAGAGGGGACGAAGTGTATAAGATACGACGTTCCCTTTTTCTGTTTAATGGAACTTACCTCTATAAGTGATACATTATTTATAAAATTTGCCTTTAACTTATGAAATGAAGTTTTTTATGATAAAAAAGTAACGTATTATTTGGTGGTAAAGAAATTATCTATACCTTTGCACCGTCAAACTAATAAAAGAGACAAAAGATGAATCAGATGTTTATACATATTCTACTATGCGGTATTATTATTCTACTATCAAAGGTTAGTGGAAGTGAGTGCTACGCGTAAATGTGTATAATGAAGATATACGAAAGCCTTTCTCACTTCCATGTGTGAAAGGCTTTTTTAATGCTAATAATTATATAATATAAATAGAAGATGGACAATAGGTTATTTATTTTTGATACCACCCTTCGCGATGGTGAACAGGTTCCGGGATGTCAGTTGAATACAGTAGAAAAGATTCAAGTTGCGAAGGCATTGGAAGCTTTGGGAGTAGACGTGATTGAAGCAGGATTCCCAATTTCAAGTCCGGGTGATTTTAATTCTGTGATTGAGATTTCTAAAGCGGTGACCTGGCCTACTATTTGTGCCTTGACCCGTGCTGTTCAAAAGGATATTGATGTAGCTGTAGACGCATTGAAGTTTGCTAAGCACAAACGGATTCATACAGGTATCGGAACTTCTGATTCGCATATCAAATACAAATTCAATTCGAACCGTGAAGAAATTATCGAACGTGCGGTAGCTGCTGTAAAATATGCGCGTCGTTTTGTGGATGATGTGGAATTTTATGCAGAAGATGCAGGCCGTACGGATAATGAATATCTGGCACGTGTGGTAGAAGCTGTTATTAAAGCCGGTGCTACGGTGGTGAACATTCCGGATACGACCGGTTACTGTTTGCCTTCTGAATATGGTGCCAAGATTAAATACCTGATTGACCATGTAGACGGTATTGATAATGCAATTATCTCTACTCATTGCCACAACGATTTGGGTATGGCAACTGCAAACACTATAGCAGGTGTCTTGAACGGCGCCCGTCAGGTGGAAGTTACAATTAACGGTATCGGTGAACGTGCCGGTAACACTGCACTCGAAGAAATCGCTATGATTATCAAGAGTCATCACGAAATCGATATCCAGACAAATATCAATACCCAGAAGATTTATCCGACAAGCCGCATGGTATCCAGTTTGATGAATATGCCGGTACAGCCGAATAAGGCGATTGTCGGACGGAATGCTTTTGCACACTCTTCCGGTATCCATCAGGACGGTGTCTTGAAGAATGTACAGACCTATGAGATTATTGATCCGCACGATGTGGGTATCGATGATAACTCTATCGTATTGACTGCCCGTAGCGGACGTGCTGCATTGAAGAACCGCCTGAATATCTTGGGTGTTAATTTGGAACAGGATAAGCTGGATAAGGTTTACGAAGAATTCCTGAAACTGGCTGATAAGAAGAAAGATATCAACGACGATGATATACTGGTATTGGCAGGTGCCGACCGCAGTGTGAATCATCGCATCAAGTTGGATTATTTGCAGGTGACAAGTGGTGTCGGTGTACGTTCGGTAGCCAGTCTCGGATTGAATATCTCCGGTGAGAAGTTTGAAGCTTGTGCCAGTGGTAATGGTCCGGTGGACGCTGCTATCAAAGCATTGAAGAAGATTGTTGACCGCCACATGACACTGAAAGAATTTACTATTCAGGCTATCAGCAAGGGAAGTGATGACGTAGGTAAAGTTCACATGCAGGTGGAATACGATAACCAGATATATTATGGTTTCGGAGCTAATACGGATATTATCGCCGCTTCGGTAGAAGCCTATATTGACTGTATCAACAAGTTCAAATCATAAGATAGAGACTGAGGTCATATCTCAGCATTACAGGGATTGACTAAATTTGTAAATAGTAATTAGTAAAATAGTAAATAGACAGATGAATACATTATTTGATAAGATATGGGACGCCCATGTGGTGACTACTGTGGAAGACGGCCCGACACAGCTTTATATAGATCGGTTATATTGCCATGAAGTGACCAGTCCCCAGGCTTTTGCAGGACTGCGTGAACGTGGGATCAAAGTGTTGCGTCCGGAAAAGGTATTCTGTATGCCCGACCATAATACACCGACACATGATCAGGACAAGCCGATTGAAGATCCGGTTTCCAAGACACAGGTTGATACACTTACGAAAAATGCCAAGGATTTCGGATTGACGCATTTTGGCATGATGCATCCAAAGAATGGTATTATTCACGTAGTAGGTCCCGAACGTGGCTTGACTTTGCCGGGAATGACAATCGTGTGCGGTGATTCACACACTTCTACTCACGGTGCTATGGGAGCAATCGCTTTCGGTATCGGAACCAGTGAGGTGGAAATGGTGCTAGCATCGCAATGTATTCTCCAGTCGCGGCCGAAAACAATGCATATCACAGTGGACGGTGAACTGGGCAAAGGAGTGACTGCAAAAGATGTGGCGCTTTATATGATGTCTAAGATGACTACAAGCGGTGCTACCGGATACTTTGTAGAATATGCCGGCTCGGCTATCCGTAATCTGACTATGGAAGGACGCCTTACTCTCTGTAACCTTTCTATCGAAATGGGTGCACGTGGTGGTATGGTGGCTCCGGACGAAGTGACTTTTGAATATATCAAGGGGCGTGAAAGTGCTCCGCAAGGGGAGGCGTGGGACAAAGCTTTGGAATATTGGAAGACGTTGAAGAGCGATGATGATGCCGTATTTGACAAAGAAGTGCGTTTCGATGCAGCTGATATTGAACCGATGATTACCTACGGAACGAATCCGGGAATGGGTATGGGGATCACCCGGCATATTCCTACTACTGAAGGAATGAGTGAAACAGCACAGGTTTCTTTCAAGAAGTCACTGGATTATATGGGCTTTCAACCGGGCGAATCTTTGTTGGGCAAGAAGATTGATTATGTGTTCCTCGGTGCTTGTACAAACGGCCGTATCGAAGATTTCCGTGCGTTTGCCTCTATTGTGAAAGGACGTAAGAAAGCGGAAAACGTGATAGCATGGCTGGTTCCGGGTTCATGGATGGTAGATGCGCAGATTCGGAAGGAAGGAATAGACAAGATATTGACGGAAGCCGGTTTTGCAATCCGCCAACCGGGATGTTCTGCTTGTCTGGCGATGAATGATGATAAGATTCCTGCCGGAAAATATTCCGTATCTACCAGTAACCGTAACTTTGAAGGGCGTCAGGGACCCGGTGCACGCACTTTGCTTGCCAGTCCGCTGGTAGCTGCTGCCGCAGCGGTGACAGGGGTGATTACCGATCCGAGAGAATTAATGTAATTGACAATCGAGAAATTGCAAATCTTAAAATAGTAGACAAAGATGGCTAAGACAAAATTTAATATAATAACAAGTACTTGTGTACCTCTCCCTTTAGAAAATGTAGATACTGACCAGATTATTCCGGCCCGTTTCCTGAAAGCAACGACTCGTGAAGAAAAGTTCTTCGGCGATAATCTGTTTCGTGACTGGCGTTATAATGCCGACGGTTCACTGAATGAAGAATTTGTGCTGAACAATCCTACTTATGGGGGACAGGTGTTGGTGGCAGGGAAGAACTTCGGTTCCGGTTCGAGCCGCGAGCATGCTGCCTGGGCTATTGCGGGTTATGGTTTCCGGGTGGTAGTCTCCAGTTTCTTTGCAGATATTCACAAGAATAACGAGTTGAATAACTTCGTGCTTCCGGTAGTCGTTACAGAAGGATTTCTTCAGGAATTGTTCGACTCTATCTATGCTGACCCGAAAATGGAAGTGGAGGTGAATCTTCCCGAACAGACCATTACTAACAAGGCTACAGGCAAGAGTGAACATTTTGAAATCAACGCTTATAAGAAACTTTGTCTGATGAACGGACTGGATGATATAGATTTCTTGCTAAGCAATAAAAATAAAATCGAAGAATGGGAAAACAAGGCGTCAAAATAGAGATCATGGACACAACGCTCCGTGACGGTGAACAGACCAGCGGAGTATCTTTTGTGCCTCATGAAAAACTAATGATTGCCCGTTTGCTGTTGGAGGATTTAAAAGTAGACCGGGTAGAGGTTGCTTCGGCGCGTGTGTCGGACGGTGAGTTTGAAGCCGTGAAGATGATCTGCGACTGGGCAGCCCGCCGCAATCTGCTTCATAAAGTGGAAGTGCTGGGATTTGTAGACGGCCATACTTCGGTGGACTGGATACAGCATACCGGTTGCCGCGTCATCAACCTGCTTTGCAAAGGTTCGCTGAAACACTGTACGCAGCAATTGAAGAAAAGTCCCGAAGAACATATTGAGGATATCATCAATGTGGTGCGCTATGCCGATGAACAGGATATTGCTGTCAATGTCTATCTGGAGGATTGGAGCAACGGAATGAAGGACTCTCCCGAATATGTATTTCAACTCATGGAGGGATTGAAGCATACCAGTATCAAACGTTATATGCTGCCTGACACTTTGGGTATCCTGAATCCGTTGCAAGTAATTGAATATATGCGGAAGATGAAGAAGCATTATCCGAATATGCACTTCGATTTCCATGCCCACAATGACTATGATCTGGCGGTGAGCAATGTGCTGGCTGCCGTGTTGAGCGGTGCCAAAGGATTGCACACAACGATCAACGGACTAGGCGAACGCGCGGGTAATGCTCCTCTTTCAAGTGTGCAGGCTATTCTGAAAGACCACTTCAATGCAGTGACCAATATTGATGAGAGCCGCCTGAATGATGTCAGTCGGGTGGTAGAATCATATTCGGGTATTGTCATTCCTGCCAATAAGCCGATTGTGGGGGAGAATGTCTTTACGCAGGTTGCCGGAGTTCATGCTGACGGTGATAATAAGAATAACCTGTATTGCAATGACCTGTTGCCCGAACGGTTCGGAAGAAAGCGGGAGTATGCGTTAGGAAAGACCAGCGGCAAGGCGAACATCCGTAAGAATCTGGAGGACCTCGGTCTGGAACTGGACGAGGACTCTATGCGTAAGGTGACGGAGCGTATCATCGAATTGGGGGATAAGAAAGAATTGGTGACCCAGGAAGATTTGCCGTATATCGTTTCCGATGTGTTGAAGCATGGTGCGATAGGTGAGAAGGTCAGACTGAAAAGTTACTTTGTCAATCTGGCTCATGGCTTGAAACCAATGGCGACGCTGAAAATAGAAATCAATGGCAAGGAGTACGAGGAAAGTTCGAGCGGTGACGGTCAGTATGATGCATTTGTGCGTGCTTTGCGTAAGATATATAAGGTGACACTGGGACGTAAATTCCCGATGCTGACCAATTATACGGTAACAATTCCTCCGGGCGGACGCACGGACGCTTTTGTACAGACAGTAATCATGTGGAGTTATGAGGACTGTGCTTTCCGTACGCGCGGACTGGATGCGGACCAGACCGAGGCTGCCATTAAGGCAACCGTGAAAATGCTGAATATCATTGAAGATGAATATGAGAAAGAGTAGCTGAGAATCAGCTTGTCCGAAGAATGTTTTATAAGTATATATAAATAGAAGAATTAACGATTATGGATTTTAAAATTGCTGTATTAGCAGGCGACGGTATCGGACCGGAGATCTCTGTGCAAGGTGTAGAGGTGATGAGTGCCGTTTGCGAGAAGTTTGGTCACAAAGTAAGTTACGAATATGCAATCTGTGGCGCGAATGCCATTGACGAGGTAGGAGATCCGTTTCCGGAAGAAACATATCAGGCTTGTAAGAACGCGGATGCAGTCTTGTTCTCTGCTGTCGGCGACCCGAAGTTTGACAATGATCCTACTGCCAAAGTCCGTCCGGAACAGGGATTACTGGCAATGCGTAAGAAGTTGGGACTTTTCGCTAACATCCGTCCCGTACAGACATTCAAATGCTTGATTCACAAATCACCGTTGCGTGCGGAACTGGTAGAAAATGCAGATTTCATCTGTATCCGCGAACTGACCGGAGGTATGTACTTCGGCGAGAAATATCAGGATAACGACAAGGCCTATGACACTAACTATTATACCCGTCCGGAAATCGAACGTATCCTGAAAGTAGCTTTCGAATATGCAATGAAGCGCAGAAAACACTTGACCGTGGTAGATAAGGCGAATGTCCTTGCTTCTTCCCGCCTGTGGCGTCAGATTGCACAGGAAATGGCCCCTCAGTATCCGGAAGTGACGACTGATTATATGTTTGTGGATAATGCTGCGATGAAGATGATTCAGGAGCCGGCTTTCTTTGACGTAATGGTAACGGAAAATACATTCGGTGATATTCTGACCGATGAAGGTTCTGTAATCAGTGGTTCTATGGGATTACTTCCGTCGGCCTCTACAGGGGAAAGTACTCCGGTGTTCGAACCGATTCACGGTTCATGGCCGCAGGCTAAAGGGCTGAATATTGCTAATCCGTTGGCACAGATTCTTTCCGTAGCTATGTTGTTCGAGTATTTCGACCTTAAAGAAGAAGGAGCGTTGATTCGTAAAGCAGTAGACGCTTCTCTGGACGAGAATGTACGTACACCTGAAATCCAAGTTGCCGGTGGTGCCAAATACGGAACCAAAGAAGTGGGACAATGGATTGTAGATTACATTAGAAAAGCTTGATAAAAAGAATAATTGTATCAGGCGGTAATATCCCTTTATCGGGTAACCCCTTCATATAAGAAAGCCTGACAACTTTTCCCGGTTGTCAGGCTTTTCTTTATATATTTCGGATTGTTTTTTGTTTCTACCAGCTTTTGATTGTAGAGTAAATAATGATGCCGAGTACTGTCAGGAAGCCTACATACATAGTGACCGATGTTTGTCTGATAGTATTTCTTCTTACACGGGAAGGCTTTTGCAGGTAAGAAGCTATTTTATGGGCAATCGTACAGAACAGCCAGCCGCCGAACCCTCCGATGATGCCTCCTACAATTAAGTCTCCGGGGTAATGTACGCCCAAGTATATGCGCGTGTAACAATTGAGAACTGCCCAGGTTATGATGAAAACACTTAACCAGCGTTTACGGAACAGGAATACTACATACATGGCAAGGCCGAAAGAGTTGGCGGCATGACAGGAAGGAAAACCGTAACTTCCTCCGCGATAGCCGTTTACGATATGCACCAGGTCTACAATCGGATTTTCCGGATTGGCAGGACGCAGACGTGCCACGACCGGACGGATGATACTGCTGCACATCTGGTCGGCAAAGGTTATGGTAAGCGCGATCGCAGCCACATAGCACAGGACTACCTTCCAATGGAAATTGATTAGCAATATGTATAATATGGTAGCGTACATCGGTACCCATATAATTTTCCCCGTGAAAGCACTCATAAAATAGTCCCAAAAGGGGGAATGTATGCCGTTGAAGAACAGGAAGACATTGGTGTCCACTTCCGAAAGGAAATTGATAATTTCGGTATTTATCATCAGTCTTTATTGTTATATTTTTGAACGTTGCAAATATACAATAAAGAAGAAGATATTGTTCTATACCGCTTAATAAATAATCTGTATTTCTGTTATTCTAACGTTTGGCCAGGTCGTCATAGAGCTTTTGCAAGAAAGCTTTTCCCTTTTCCAAATTTGCTCCTTTCTCCGTTCCTTCGTCAAGTTGTACGGTGTTGGCATCCAAATTATATACCAATTGATTTTCGGGAGTCACCATACCGAAGTAGTTCGGGCGGGTGAAATATCCGAAATGAGGAGATGACGGATTCAGGATATCCTTGCTGAAAGTAAATTCATCGTGTGGCAGTCCCAGTTGTGAAAGCAGGGTGGCGGCAATGTCAATCTGCGAGGCATAAGTATCTATCACACGCGGTTCCTTTATCGCGCCTCCAATTAAAATAAGAGGGATTGTTTGTCCGTCCAGTGGATTCTCGATCGGATATGGATAGGCTCCTTGATGATCGGGAACGAGTACAAATACTGTATTTTTCCACTGTGGGAGTTCCTGGTATTGTTTGATGAAGTCGCCTACGCAACTGTCGGCATAAGCGAATGCATTGAGAACCTTGTCATCCAGCCGGTGAAACGGAACTTCAAAAGGTTCGTGGCTGCTTGAAGTCTGGACAAGTTTCAGGAACGGTTCCTGTTGCTTTTCCTCTTTCATGTCTTTCAGCAGACGCTGGAATAATACGTGGTCTTGTGCCCCCCACTTGCCGGTACGTTCGGACAAAGGGAAATCCTTGTCGCAAATAATCTTTCCGATACCGGAAGATACCAGGTAAGAGCGCATATTCGTAAAGTCCGCATCTCCGCCGTAATAATATTCAAGGTTGTATCCGGCGTTTTTCAAGCTGCGCGGGATCGAAGGAAGTTTGTCCGTCTTTTCGGGATATTTCATAATGCTGGTGCTCGGCTGTCCGGGATATCCGCTGATGATAGACGCCAGACCACGGTCGGTACGGAAGCTGTTGGCATAGAAGTTACTGAATAAGATACCTTCTTTGGCAAATTTATCCATATTGACAGCTACATTCGGCTGCCCACCGAAAGTTTCCATCAGGTGTGTGGAGAAACTTTCAAGAATGATAAAGACGATATTCGGGCGTTGGGTATTCAGGAGTTGCGGGATACTGTCGGCCGGTGTGGCGGGTTTGTCCACCATTTTCGCAAATAGCTTGTCGGCTGTGTTAGGGTCCATGAAACGATACTGCTTCTCGAAGTTATTCTGATGCGTGGCAGAGTACATGAAACTGAATGCCGGATTAATGGCGGCATGGTTCATCAGTTGGTCGGAGCTGAAATATACTTTGCTTAAGTTCATGGTCGATACGGTGAAACCGCCGCGGATAGGGATGAAAAGCGCTGCCGTCAGTAATAATAATGCGAGGGAGACATTTTGCCGGCGATAAGGTATCTTCATGGGGTTCTTCTCGCGGATCAGTACGTAGTAGAAAATGCAGTATAAAATACCGGCGTAAATCAGCATGGCTACTATCCCCAGCAGTACGAACCAAAAGCTGACACTTGCCATGGCGTCCTTGGGAGAGGAGAAGAAATAGAAAATCGGAGTGGCGTCCAGGCGGAATCCCCAAAAGCCGTACAATCCCAGGTCGACGATAAAGATGCAAGCCATGATGAAAGCAATCAGTCCGAAGTAGACTTGGCGGATACGGCGGAGCACGGATGAATCGGTCCAGGCGGAGGCGATGAGCAGCAGGCCCGGAATAGCGGTCAGATATCCCGCCAGTGATAAATCCAAGGGAAGTCCGTGCCACATGACCCGGAAATAGTCTCCGAGAGACGCGTTGATATATAATTCACGGTAATAAACCATGAAGATAGGTTTCTGAAGTGCAAATAAGAGGACAAACAAAAAATAAGTCGTGAGAAATTGTATGATTCTCTTTTTCATATCTGTAAACTTAAAAAGATTGAACGGATACAAAGTTACTATACTTTTCCTTATCTTTCTCATGATGTGATATAAAACATACCTTTTTTTCTCTATCTTTGTCGTACAAGTGACATAAAATGTAATAAAATGGCAAAGATAGTAAAGAAACTAACCGATCTGGTAGGTAATACTCCTCTAATGGAACTTTCCGGTTATTGCGGGAAATATGGTATGGAACAAAATATTATCGCCAAGCTGGAAGCATTCAATCCGGCAGGGAGTGTGAAGGACCGGGTGGCTCTTTCGATGATTGAAGACGCCGAAGCTCGCGGAGTTCTGAAACCCGGTGCGACGATTATCGAACCCACAAGTGGAAATACCGGTGTCGGGCTGGCAATGGTGTCTACTATAAAAGGTTATCATCTCATATTGACTATGCCCGAAACGATGAGCCTGGAACGGAGGAATCTGTTGAAGGCACTCGGTGCACAAATCGTATTGACGGACGGACTGGGAGGCATGGCAGCGTCTATCGCTAAAGCGGAGGAACTGCGTGACGCGACTCCCGGTTCCATCATCCTACAACAATTCGAGAATCCCGCTAACCCGGCCGTACATATCCGTACGACCGCCGAAGAGATCTGGCGTGATACGGATGGTAAAGTCGATCTGTTTGTAGCCGGCGTAGGAACCGGAGGCACGGTCAGCGGTGTCGGTGCCGGATTGAAAGCTCACAACCCGAACGTACAAATCGTAGCGGTAGAACCTAGCGATTCACCGGTACTTTCCGGAGGCAAGCCCGGCCCGCACAAGATACAGGGCATCGGAGCCGGCTTTATCCCCAAGACCTACAACGGGGAGGTAGTTGACAAGATCCTGCAAGTAACGAACGATGACGCTATCCGTACCAGCCGGGAACTGGCCGGGAAGGAAGGGTTGCTGGTAGGAATATCTTCCGGCGCCGCTGTATACGCCGCCGTGGAACTAGCTAAACTTCCGGAGAATGAGGGAAAAACGATCGTGGCGTTGCTTCCGGACACAGGAGAAAGGTATCTCTCCACGGTTCTATATGCTTTCGAGGAATATCCTCTATAGGCTTTTATCGGTTTATCTGATGTCATAGAATCTGAGTCGAAAACACTATAGTGTTTGTGGATAAACACAATAGTATTCAGACTAAAACACTACTGTATTCGTGCACAAATACAGTAGTGTTTTTTACAGATTACAAGAGCCCTTTCGTACTCGGTAGCTCAAACCGATAAATATCTCGTCGGATCGCCATCTTGATCGAGCGGGCCAAAGCCTTGAAGATTCCTTCGATC
>OGZG01002761.1_pt1 | contig 11405 bp, 10 predicted proteins | sample 1576781 | NCBI WGS metagenome assembly OGZG01 (sample SAMEA3541502, study PRJEB24748) | human gut metagenome | biome: human gut; feature: human-associated habitat; material: faeces | place: China | collected 2012 | reverse complement strand
GGAAATAGCCGACTATCTGAACTTCAGCGACCAGAGCGCCCTGACCAATTTCTTCCCATTTAGACATAGATGCTGGAATCAACAAAAGGCAGTTTGATTTCTCAAACTGCCTTTTACTATCATTAAATTATGGAATTTAAAAACTTAACGCTTTGTAATGGTTTACCGATTTCTTGCTCGCAGTATGCAAATAGTAGCTTTTCAAGTTCCTTCCATATGGTTTTGGGAAGTTCTATAGGCGTATCTTCGCCCCACTGATAAGCGAGAATTTGTGGTAATCCAGCTATCACAGAACGAGAAATACTGAGATTCGTGGTTTCTCGCACCTGCAACCAGAATGGCTCAATACCATCCTCATGTAAAAAAGCATTAGCACTAGGCACAACCCCCGCTAAGGACAGCAATTGCCATCCAAGCATTATCGTTCCCAGTTGTACATTACGACGACGAATTTGCTTGGAATAGTTTACAACGGTATCAAATACCTTCCGATCTACATCATACATAGCAAATAGTTCTTGAATCAGCTCACTCGCTACTGCAGCGTAAGCAATATTATCTAAATTCACGTCTAACGATTCTACCACATAGGAACCATCAATTTGCGTCACATTTACATATTCACCATCAGGTACAACTGTGATATACATGGCACTAAAGGGACGTAAATAGGAACTGTTACGCATGGTCATCATACGCTTATGCGGTATAGATGCACGAATGAGCCCTAAGCTAGGTGTGATAAAAGTAAATACGGAGTATAGCTTATATTTTTTTCGACTAATGACGATGGCAGGTGTGTTAAAACCACCATTAAGCTTCTTCATGTTCTTCTTCCGTTGTTTCCTCTACCGGTAAAGGTGTTACTTTAATACGAGAAACGCGATACCCTTGCATTTGTGTTACTTCAAAGGTATATCCCAATGCATCGACCGTATCACCAACGATTGGCGTCCGTTCTAAGAGACCAAATACATAGCCCCCGATTGTATCAGAGTCAGAATCGTCAATTTCAACGTCCATCATTTCTTCTACTTCGTCTACGAGAACCTTACCATCAAATTCAAAGGATCCATCTGCATAAGCGATTTTAGCTGGTAAGTGTGGTTCATGTTCGTCTTGAATATCGCCAACGAGTTCTTCAATAATATCTTCAAGACCTACGAGACCAACCATACCACCATACTCATCCACAACAACAGCTTGATAAATACGACGAGTTCTCATGTATTGTAGTAATGTAGATAATTTCATTACTTCAGGCACAGTTAAAATATCTCGTTTAACATTACGCAAATCCTTACGCGCTTGATTAGGACGTTCCATGAGGTCCTTAATATGAACAAGACCGATGATATGATCCTTATCCTCCACACATAGAGGATAACGGGTATGTGCTTTAGAACGAATAGATTTCATCGCTTCATCGTAACCGTCTTCAACGAAAATACAGTCCACATCTTGACGAGGTACCATAACCTCTTTGGCCCTACGGTCCACAAAGTTAAATACATTGTCGATCAACTCGGATTCCACTTGATCTAGTTGACCTTCTTCATGGCTTCGAGAAATCATCATACGAATTTCTTCCTCAGAGTATACAAGGTCTAACTCTGTTAAATATTTTGTTTTGTAAAAGCCCAAAATAACTGTGGAGATTTTGCTAGCAATCCAAATAAACGGATATACCAAACGACCTGCCGCTACTACGATACGGCAATATGTATTTACGTACTTTGTTGGGAAGGATAATCCTAATGCTTTAGGTACGATTTCACCAAAGATAAGAACAATTAAGCTAATAAATAGCAATAAAAGTATATCTAGTACGAAGTGCATCCATGTACTATGCACATTAAATACCGATACAAGTTGATCTACAATATTATCAAATACATAGGTACCTGTTCCTGCAAGGGCTAAGATAAAGAATAAAATCAAAAACTGCGTCGTATTCAAGAAATACTCAGGGTTTTGATAGAGCCTTAATAAAAACTCCCGATCCTTTTCCAAGAGGATATCCATATCCTCTACATGCTCTTTACGAAGACGGGCAAAGGAGAACTTTGCAACCACAAAAAAGTTAATTAAAAATATACATACAAGACCAAACCCTATGGGTAACAGGCCATCTACACTATCCATCTTAATTCCTTTCATACAATTGAGAAAACAAGTTAGTTTTTATTATAGCAAAAATTATTTTCTATAACCAAGTTCAGATAACATGCCAGATTTATTACGCCAATCCTTTTTAACCTTAACCCAAAGGTCTAAGTACACCTTTGTAGCCAATAGTTTTTGAATATCTGCACGCGCTTCAGCACCTAGTTGTTTTAACAAGGCCCCTTTTTTACCGATGATGATGCCCTTTTGGGAATCTCGTTCACAGTAGATAGTAGCGCGAATATAGGTTGTGCCATCATCACGAGTTTTCATTTCATCTACGTCTACAGCGATAGCATGAGGAATTTCATCACGAGTAGACAATAAGATTTTTTCGCGTACGATATCGGAAATAATTAAACGTTCTGGTTGATCCGTAATCATATCTTCTGGGAAGTATTGCGGACCTTCAGGTAATGTTTCCTCTAATACCTTAAGAACTTCAGTTAAGTTCTCTTTATCTTTAGCAGAAATAGGAATGACACCTGCAAATGGATATGCATCTTGATAAGAAACGATGGCTTCTAAAAGCTCTTCTTTTTTGAGGGTATCAATCTTGTTAACTACTAAGAACACAGGAACCTTTACACGTTTTAATTGTTCAATAATGAAGTTGTCCCCAGGGCCGCGCTTTTCATTACCTGCTACTACAAATAAAACAGCTTCTGTTTCTTTTAAGGACTCAATGGCAGCGTCTACCATGAATTCACCTAATTTATGTTTTGGCTTATGTACACCTGGCGTATCCATGAAAACAATTTGTTTTGCTTCATCTGTATATACACAGATAATGCGGTTACGCGTTGTTTGAGCCTTATCGGATACGATAGCGATTTTGTCGCCAATAAGGGCATTAATTAATGTAGATTTACCAACATTAGGGCGTCCTACAACGGCGACAAAGCCAGATTTAAAATGTTCGTTCTTATTCATTGTATGGTGCATCCTCCCGCACATAACCGAGGTTACCTAAGATAAATTCCTCTTCGGTACGCATCTCTTTTTTCTCTTCATCGTTCATATGGTCATAGCCTAAAATATGTAAGCAACTGTGAGTCGTTAAATACGCTAATTCTCGTTCAAAGCTATGTCCATATTCAATAGCTTGTTCACGAGTACGCTCTAAGGAAATAATCATATCCCCTAGTAAGTGATGTTCCTCTTCACTACCTTCGTAATCATCCCCTTCATTTAGAGCAAAGGACAATACATCGGTTGGTCTATCAATACCGCGATACTCCTTATTAAGCTCGTGAATTTTAGCATTATCGCAAAGTAAAATACTCATTTCATCTTCTTCAAGGCCATATACGCGACTTACTTCATCACAAACTTTACGGATAACGGCCTCAATACTGGAATCCTCTTGAATTCCTTCATCATAGCTAATATTTATATACATGCTTATCCTTTCGCTACATTCTCTTTAGATACCGCGTTAATTTCTGCAGTCTCACCAGCTAACTTACGTTCGTGATATGCATCGTAAGCTTTTACAATACGACCTACTAAATCATGACGAACAACGTCTTGGTCGCTAAAGTAAACCATATTAATACCATGCACATAACGCAATACCTTTTCAGCCTCGCCGAGACCAGACACAACACGTGGTGGCAAGTCAATTTGTGTCTTATCACCGTTCACAACCATTTTAGAATTATTACCTAAACGGGTTAAAAACATTTTCATCTGTTCAGCCGTTGTATTTTGTGCTTCGTCTAGAATAACGAAGGCATTTTCTAAGGTACGACCACGCATATATGCTAGTGGTGCTACCTCTATAGTACCGCGTTCCATAAATCGTTGTACTTGCTCGATACCAAACATTTCATGTAATGCATCATAAAGAGGTCTCAAATATGGATCTACCTTGTCTTGTAATTCACCAGGTAAGAAGCCTAATCGTTCACCAGCCTCTACAGCAGGGCGAGTCAAAATAATTTTATCTACATTGCGGTTTTTTAAATAGAATGCAGCTAACGCTACGGCTAGGAATGTTTTACCTGTACCAGCAGGGCCAATACCAAAGGTAATGGTATTTTTACGAATGCTATCTACATAGTATTTTTGACCTTCTGTTTTAGGCGTAATATTTTTACCCCGCATGTTTACGGATAAGGTATCTTCAAACATAGTATGTACAGCATCTGCTTTGCCATTAGCAACGAGTTTTGCGGCAATACGAACTTGAGACTCGGTGATGGTACTGCCTTCACGGTATAAGAACACAAGTTCTTCTAACGTGCGATATAGGGCCTCTACTTGTTTTTCATCGCCCTTGATAACGACAGTATCACCACGTGCCACTACATCTGCAGAGATGACTTCAAGCATCATATGCAGATATCGATTATGTTGACCTAGTATGGATTGTGCTAGGTCATATGTTGGAAATGTAAAAACTTGTTCGCTCATATAACCTCCTAATCTATAAACTTACGAACGGCTTTGCCATTTAAATAATCACATAAATCACCTTGATGAGCATCTAGTTCGTCTAACTTATCATCAATTAAATCTTGAACGCGCCACCACCCCATGGACCAATTCGTAAAGAGCGTATTATCTTCAGGTGCTCTCCCGACAAGACGCTGTAATACAATGTCAGGATGTAAGTGACGTACAAAATTCACAACCCGATCAGCATATTCTTCGGCACTAATTAAGGTGAATTGCCCCCCTTGATACCACTTAGCCATCAATGTATTTTTTACAATATATAAAGCATGCAGTTTAACTTGATCTACACCAAGAGCTGACAAAATACGGGCTCCTTCAATAGTATCCTTCATAGTATCCCATGGAAGATTTACTATCATATGGGTTGTTACATTAAATCCATATCTCTTAATGCGCAATACAGCATCAATAAATTGAGCTAAATCATGACCCCGATTAATTTTCTCTAATGTATCATAATTGACCGTTTGCAATCCTAATTCAATATAGATATCCTTTTGAAAGCGATCTCTAATATCTGCCAATATGTCTAAGTATTCATCGGCAATACAATCTGGTCGCGTCGCAATAGCAATGCCTACTGCTTCGTCGATGCAACCTTGCTCCATATAGCTTTTAAAATCATCAAGTCCCAAATAGGTATTACTAAAGTTTTGATAATAAGGTATAAATTTTTTCGCCTTATATTTAGGACCTATGTGAGCAATATTTTCCTCTAATTGCATACGCACTGTCATCCAAGCAGGGCGATTTTCATAGCCCGCACCAATTTCTCCGCAGAAGGTACAGCCCCCTACACCGGCCGAACCATCACGATTAGGACATGTCAGCGGTAAGGCAACAGGTAATTTATAAACCTTTTCCCCATAGGTTTCTTTATAATATTTAGATACCATGCGGTATCGTTTTGGTCTCGTTGTATCGGTCATAACACTCCTATTTAACTAACCAATCATCGCTTGTGAAATTTAACAAGCCTCTATTTCAGGACGTATAAAGGGTTTTACCTCTTTATTAACATCGATAATTACTGTAAATGGTGTATTAGGTACGTTATCTATGCCTAATACATGTGCCGTATCTTCAGACATTGGCATTTCTACATATTGTTGGCGAATCTTACGCCATTCTTTGAAGGTATAGTTTGGAATATACTGAGATGCAATCTCTTCGTTGCGCCAAAATGATTCCCCTTCTTGTAAAAGTTCCTTTGTTTGCTTCGGCAAGCCAACGGCTTCGCTACGAACCTTACCTCGATAGCTAACAAGTGTATCGTATTGTAATAGTTCGGCTGCAACCTTATCGCCTTTAGACAAGAAGAAATTATACAAGAACTCAATTTGGTCGATATCTTTCAAATTAACCTTATGATGTCCAGCGTCAAGCCAGGCCTGTGTCATTTCACAGAAATAGGTGAAAGCATCTTTTTTAGGCTCCACTTTAGAAGGATCATACTTTTTCATAGGTGGTACATGATTTGTTACTGTATCTTCACCAGTTATAGATGTATCAGTATGTTCCTTTATGAGCTTGGTACCAATATAGCCAAAGACGGTTCTAAAACGCTCACTATTATAGAAGCGTTCAAATACATCTTCAAAGTGCTTTAAAAAGCGTATATCTTTATAAGGTAATACATGAGTGGTTAGTACCTCATATGGCGCTAACGGATCACTAATATATTGGTATGCCTCCATGCGGCGTACACCAGATCCTTTTAATAGTTTCAAGAATCCTATTTGCAGCGCATGAGGTTGTAAGCTAAATAAATCATTGAAGGATAATCCAAATCGCGCTTTATTTTCGTAAGGCAAACCTACAATTAAATCCATATGTACATGTGTACGACCAGCCTCAATAATAGGACGAATTGCCTTTTGAATGTACGGCCAATCGTTATATCGGTTAATAGCGTCTAAGGTCTTTTTATGTGTACTTTGTACGCCCACTTCGATTTGAATACGCCCTGGTGGTGTTTCACAGAGAATATTTGTTTCCCATTCCGTCATGAGCTCAGGCTCCATTTCTAAATGGAAGTTCGTCTCTGTATTGGCATCTCGCATAAATTCCATCAATGGACGATGATGATGTGGTGCACAGTTAAATGTTCTATCTACAAACTTAACTTGCTTTACCTTATGGTCGATAAACCATTGTAATTCTTTAAAAGTTCGCTCTTGTGGGAAGAATCGCACTGTATTCTTATTGCCAGATAAGCAATACTGACAAGAGAATGGACATCCGCGAGAGGATTCATAATAGATGATTTTATGTTCTAAATCCTCCATATCCTCTTCTACATATGGGAATGGAATGGTACTAAGATCTTTAACCTCTACGGCCTCAGTGGAGCCCATAAGTTCACCTGTAATATGGCGGCCCCGTACACCAGGGATTTCTTCTCCTAATCCATCCTTACCATTTTGTAATGCACTAATGAGTTGGTAGAAAGCTTCTTCCCCTTCACCTTGTACAACATAGTCTACAGCATGGCAACGATTTAGAATTTCATCGGCAGTGAAAGATACCTCCGGACCACCTAAGATAATTTTAATATCTGGTCGAACTGCTTTCACCATGTCCACCACATGTAAGGTCATTTCAATGTTCCAGATATAGCAAGCGAAGCCCAATACATCTATATTGCGCTCTGTAATATCGCTAAGAATATGTAAAACAGGCATATTAATAGTATATTCTACTATATCGTATGCCTGTCCGTGAGCCTGCCCGTAGGCTTTGAGATACCGCAAAGCCAGGGAGGAATGTATAAATTTTGAGTTTAATGTGGATAAAACTACGTTCATAGGTCCCCTTTAAATCATCGAATGGCTCAGCCACCGTCTAGTCATAATATATATATTATACCATTAAAAGAGCCCAAAGATAAAGGAAACAATAGCCCCCACTAAAATGACAACCCCTACTACAGAGAGGATAATGCCACCGAAGAATACAACAGCTGCTAAAACAACAGCTAATATGATAATCAAAATGATGCGACTAAGCCAGCTTGTACTATTAAAGCTATACACCTTAACATGTGGCCCATATTGATTGTACTCTTCACCGCGTTGATACTCTTCGTTCATATTACTAGGTGTAGAGTCCACATGAACAGAGTCTCCTACCTCTTCAATGGTTACACCATCAAAGTCACGGCGTTCATCATCAGATAATACGCGTGTATTAGGTTCTGCAGCACGTGTATTACTACTGTAGCTATCACTACGCTCACTACTTCTATATGTATTTTGATTGTTATTTATATTGTGTTGATCATTCATTGTTAAGTCCTTTATATGACCAAAATAATAATTAATTTTATACAACTTATTATACCATACTTTAATATAAAAAATGCAAATAAATATCCCCTATAGATATGAATTCATATATCTATAGGGGATATTTTTATTTGTATTGCTTATACTACTTTAGGCTAACGCACAAATTAGTCTTTCAAGTATTTTTGAAGCAATTCATTTACCATACCAGGATTAGCACGGCCTTTAGATTCTTTCATAACTTGACCTACTAAGAAGCCAATAGCCTTACCATTGCCACCTTTGAAATCTGCCACTGGTTGTGGATTATTAGCAATAACTTGCTTAACGATTTCTTCGATAGCACCAGTATCTGTGATTTGAACAAGACCTTCTTCTTTTACGATAGTATCAGCATCCTTGCCGGATTCCCACATAGATACGATAACTTTTTTCGCAATTTTACCGGAGATTGTACCTTTATCGATAAGAGCAATCATACCAGCCAAGTTTTCTGGGCTTACTTTAGATTCAGCGAATGTTAAACCACTTTCATTAATCATCTTGGACAAGTCACCAAGCATCCAGTTAGCAACAGTCTTAGCATCTGCACCTGCTTTTACAGTAGCATCTAAGAAATCTGCAGTTTTACGAGATACAGTAAGGATTGTTGCATCTTCACGAGACAAACCATATTCAGATACAAAGCGTTCAATCTTAGCATCTTGCAATTCAGGTAACGCACGACGTACTTCTTCGATTTTTTCGTCCGTAATTACAATTGGTACCAAGTCTGGTTCAGGGAAGTAACGGTAATCGTTTTCTTCATCTTTCTTACGCATACCAATAGTAATGCCTTGAGCATCATCCCAAGTACGTGTTTCTTGATCTACTTTGCCGCCTGCTTCAATCAACTTAGCTTGACGCAAGGCTTCGTATTCAACAACCTTTTGAATAGCTGTTAAGGAGTTAACATTCTTAGTTTCTGTACGTGTACCAAACTCTTTAGTACCGCGCAAACGTACGGATACGTTACAATCACCACGCAAGGAGCCTTCTTCCATACGACCGTCAGATACTTCTAAATATTGCAAGATGGAACGTAGTTTTTCAACATATGCTCTTGCTTCTGCACCAGAACGAATATCTGGTTCAGATACGATTTCAAGAAGAGGAACACCTGTACGGTTGTAGTCAACGTTAGAAGATTTAGAATCGGAAATAGTGTTACCACTGTGAACGAGTTTACCTGCATCTTCTTCCATGTGAATACGCGTAATACCAATGCGTTTAGTTTCACCATTTACTTCAATGTCCAAATGACCATTTAAGCAAATTGGCAAATCATATTGAGATGTTTGATAGTTTTTAGGCAAATCAGGATAGTAGTAGTTTTTACGGTCAAATTTATTAAAGTTTAGAATTTCACAATTCAATGCTAAACCAACTTTGATAGCAAATTCTACTACTTGTTTATTTAACACAGGCATAGCACCAGGTAAGCCAAGGCATACTGGGCATACATGTGTATTTTGATCGCCGCCGAATTCAGTGGTACAACCACAGAAGATTTTAGACTTAGTCTTAAGCTCTGTATGAACCTCTAAACCAACGACTGTTTCGTATTTACTACTCATAGAGAAACCTCCCCAGTTGGTGCTACTAATTGACAGTCTGGACGTGCTTGTTCAAATGTGAAAGCGGCACGTAACAATGTTTCTTCTCCCATAGCAGGACCGAGCAATTGTAAGCCGATTGGCAAATTGCTGCTACTCATACCTGCTGGAATGCTAATACCTGGAATACCTGCAAGGTTTGCTGGTACTGTACAGATATCTTCTAAGTACATTGCCAATGGATCATTTGCTTTTTCACCAAATTTATAAGACGTATTAGGTGCAGTTGGTGTTAAAATCAAATCCACCTTGGAGAATGCTTCATCAAATTCATTTTTAATAAGGCGACGAACTTTCAATGCTTTCAAATAATAAGCATCATAGTAACCAGCGCTCAATACATAGGTACCTAACAAGATGCGGCGTTGTACTTCAGGACCAAAACCTTCTGTGCGAGTTTTAGTAGACATATCTACTAAATTATCTGCAGGTACACGCATACCATAGCTTACACCGTCATAACGAGCCAAGTTGGAGCTAGCTTCGGCCAATGCAATGATATAGTAAGCAGACAATGCATATTTAGAATTAGGCAAGGAAACCTCAACGATTTCAGCACCTAATTTTTTGTATGTTTCGATAGCTTCTTCAATAGCTTTACGAACTTCGCTATTGAGACCTTCACCAAAGAATTCTTTTGGTACACCAATTTTTAGATTTTTTACATCATTTACAAGTGCTGTAGTGTAGTCTACACGAGCACCAGGAATAGATGTGGAGTCTTTTGTATCATGGCCAGAGATTGCATTTAATACTAACGCTGCATCTGTTACATCACGTGTAACAGGTCCAATTTGATCCAAAGAAGATGCGAAGGCAATTAAGCCATAACGAGATACATTACCGTATGTTGGTTTTAAACCTACAACGCCACAGAAGGATGCTGGTTGGCGAATAGACCCACCTGTATCAGAGCCAAGAGCCCAAATAGCAGAACCGCTAGATACAGCTGCTGCACTACCGCCAGAAGAACCGCCTGGTACGCAATCAGCATTCCAAGGATTAGATGTTTTAGCTAATGCAGAATTCTCTGTAGAGCCACCCATAGCAAATTCGTCCATGTTAAGTTTACCAAGGCTAATATAATGATTGTCTTGTAAACGTTCAATAACAGATGCATTGTATGGAGGCACAAAGTTTTCCAACATTTTAGATGCACATGTTGCAGGTTCATCTTTAATACAAATATTATCTTTAATTGCACCAGGAATACCTGCCAATGGGGAAATAGCATCACCTTTAGCAATTGCTTCATCTACAAGCTTAGCTGTAGCCAAAGCACGATCATGAGAATCGGATAAGTACGCATGTACAGTCGGTTCCACTTTCGCTTTATGTGCAATAACAGCATTCGTCAATTCAACAGCGCTGATTTCTTTATTCACTAGTTTCTTGTGTAATTCATGAATTGTTGCCACAGCGAAACCTCCTATTCTTGTACAACGCGAGGTACTTTAAAGTACCCATCCTCTGCTTCTGGCGCATTGGATAAAGCTAAATCATGATCAAGGGATGGTTTTGTTTCATCCTCTCTAAATACATTGTGCAATGGTACTGCATGAGCCATAGGCTCCACACCATCAAGTTCTAATGCATCTAGTTCAGCAACATAAGTCAAGATGTCGGACAACTCTTTTTCTACATGTGCCATATGTTCTTCCTTAACTTCCAAGCGTGAAAGTAAGGCGATTTTTTTAATTTCCTCTTGGCTGATTTTCATCGAGACACATCCTTTCATATCTTATTATTATATAGCATAGATGTTTTATTTTCAAAGGGAATAACACATCTATGTTAAATATATAAATATAGAATTAAGAATTAAAAGATACTT
>OGZG01002757.1_pt1 | contig 11414 bp, 10 predicted proteins | sample 1576781 | NCBI WGS metagenome assembly OGZG01 (sample SAMEA3541502, study PRJEB24748) | human gut metagenome | biome: human gut; feature: human-associated habitat; material: faeces | place: China | collected 2012 | reverse complement strand
GACCAGACGGAGATTATGTTCGATCAGCTCTGATTTTGCCTCTTTTTCCTCCTCCGTTCCAAACTTATTTAACGCCTCCGTCTCCTCCTTCAAGGACAGCGGTGCCGGGAGGATATCCGCGCCTCCGATGTAATGGATCTCCCCGCGCTCCGGCCGGATCATTGTCCGGAATCCCATCACTTTTTTTAACCGAAACCGGTTTGGCATAGAAATTCTCATGATCATACTCATTTTCTCCCTTTCATAACTTATCAGTGAAAAGACTTTCCGGCAGAATCATCGTAAAATCTTTTCTGAAAAACAGCGGTTCCTTCGAGACAGCCACGACCGGTCTGTCAATCCGGACACTCCTGTTCTCTCCGTCCATGATCTCCATCCGGTCAAACAGGATACCCGGAAGCATTCCGCTTTTTGTCCCTACCGCCCGGTACGGGATCATCAGGACGCCTGCCGGCTCGCTCCCAAACTCTTTCGCATCTGCCGCTGCGATAATGCTGACCGGCTTTCCCGTCACAGGTTCCACAAGACGGTTCCCGGAATCCTCCATCGCGGTAAACTCCTTCGATCTTCCGTTCAGGAAAAGCCGGACCTGATACCTCATTTTTCCGATCACCGGCCGCTTCACCACCGCCTATGGCGAGGACTGGGGCAAGCCCGGCAGCATCTGTGAGCTGCTGGACAAGCTGAACAAGGTGCCGGGCCTTGAGTGGATCCGCATCATGTACGCCTACCCGGAGCGCATCACCGATGAATTCATCGCCGCCATGAAGCGCAACGAGAAGGTGGTGCCCTACCTTGACCTGCCCATCCAGCACTGCAATGATACCATCCTCAAGAACATGAACCGCCGCTCCACCCGTGCGGAGCTGCTGGAGGTCATCGGCAAGCTGCGCCGGGAGATCCCCGGCATCACCCTGCGCACTACCCTGATCGCAGGCTTCCCCGGCGAGACCGAGGAGCAGTTCGAGGACCTGTGCAACTTTGTCAAGGAGGTCAGATTTGACCGTCTGGGCTGCTTTGCCTATTCTGCCGAGGAGAACACTGTGGCCGCAAAGATGGACGGCCAGATCGATCAGGAGACCAAGGACCGGCGCGCCGAGCTGGTGATGCAGATCCAGACCGGCATCATGGCCCAGAAACAGGCCGAGAAGGTGGGCCAGACCGTCCGTGTGCTCTGTGACGGCATCGACGAGGAGAGCGGCCTGTACCTCTGCCGTACCACCGGCGATGCTCCCGAGGTGGATGGCAATGTCTGCGTTTCCAGCGAGGAGCCGCTCTACCCCGGCCAGTTCTATGATGTGCTGGTGGAGGACAGTGACCTTTACGATCTGTACGGAACGGCTGCAAAATAACAAATTGGAGGAATCTGTATGAATCTGCCCAATAAGCTCACCCTGACCCGCATCATTCTGGTGCCGGTGTTCATGGTCTTCGTTTCCCTGACCCAGATCGGCACGGAAGATTTCAACCCCACCTGGTACCTGGTGGCAGGCATCGTCTTTGCCGCGGCCAGCTTTACCGATTTTCTGGACGGCCATCTGGCCCGCAAGTGGAACATGGTCACCGACTTTGGCAAGTTTGCCGACCCGCTGGCCGACAAGCTGCTGACCACCGTGGCCTTCATTTACATGCTGCGGGACGGCGTGTGCAGCCCGGTGGTGCTGTGCATCATTCTGGCCCGCGAGTTTGCCGTGTCCGGTCTGCGGATGGTGGCCGCCGGTGCCAAGGACGGCAAGGTGATCGCCGCCAACATGTGGGGCAAGGTCAAGACCGTGCTGCAGATGCTGACCATCATCTTCTACTACTTCGGCACCGCATTGACCTGGGGCAATTCCATTATGATAGGCGCTGACTGCGTGTTCCTCTCTTACTGGCTGTGCTGGCTGGTGGCCATTGCCACCGCCATCTCCGGCATCAAGTACCTGTGGGACAACCGCAGCTTCATCAATACCGCAAAATGATCAAGAAGATCGCCATTCTCTGTTCCATTTTCCTGAACCTCTGCATCGTGCGGTGGGAGCCGGTGGCCATCCGGATGACCTGGGAAGCGGTGGGCAGCCAGACCTTCACCTTTTACACCGAGAACTCCAATGTCTTTGCGTTCTTTGTCTGCCTGCTGGTGGCGGTGTGTCAGGTGATCTGCCTGTTCACGGGGCGGCAGCTGCCCCGCTGGGTCAAGACGCTCAAGTACATTGCCACCTGCTGCCTGACCATGACCTTTCTGACCGTGGTGTTCGTGCTGGGGCCCTACTGTGCCGACCAGGGCGGCGTGGTGTTTCTGCTGACCGAGAGCTCCATGCTCTACCACCACCTGCTCAACCCGCTGTGTGCCTTTGTCTCCTTTGTCCTGCTGGAACGGGAGCCAAAGCTGCCTGCGCGGTGCGTTCCGCTGGCGCTGGTCCCCACGATGCTCTATGGCTCTGTGGCCCTCTGGGCCAATTACCAGCGGCTCATCACCGGGCCTTACCCGTTCCTGCTGGTCTATCAGCAGACCACCCGGCAGACGGTGCTGTGGTGTGCGGCCATCCTGGCCATGAACCTGCTCTACGCCTGGCTTGTCTGGCGGCTGGGCGGGAACCGCCGCAAAAAGAGAAATGTGGGCTTGCTTTTCAGAAGCTGAGATGCAAAAAAGGCTCCCTGCCGTTTTGGCAGAGAGCCTTTTCTCATATTCCGCTTACAGCAGGGGGATCCCAGCCTTTGCGCAGGCCGCGCGGGTGGCTTCGTCCCAGACGCTTGCCTGTACTTCGCCGATGTGGGCGCTGCCCAGCAGCAGCATGCACAGACGGCTCTGGCCGATGCCGCCGCCGATGGTGTAGGGCAGCTCACCGTTCAGCACTGCCTTGTGGAAGGGCAGGGTGCGGCGGTCGTCACAGCCTGCCATGGTCAGCTGCCGGTCCATGCTCTCGGGGCTGACGCGGATGCCCATGCTGCTCAGCTCGTAGCTGCACTGCAGGGGCTCGTTCCAGAACAGCAGGTCGCCGTTCAGGTCCCAGTCGTCGTAGTCGGGGGCACGGCCGTCGTGGGGCTTGCCGCTCTTCAGGGGAGCACCGATCTTCATCAGGAAGGTGGTGCCGTTCTCCTTTACAAAGGCGTTCTCGCGCTCCTTCGGGGTCAGGTCAGGGTACTTGTCCTCCAGCTCCTGGGTAGTGATAAAGGTCACGTTGGGGGTGTGAAGGGGCAGATCCTGCAGCTGGGGGAACATGGCGTGCAGATTCATCTCAGTGGCGCAGACAGCCGACACGATGGAGCGCACCACGTTCTTCAGGTAGGTCTCGCTGCGGTCCTCCTTGCGGATGACCTTCTCCCAGTCCCACTGGTCCACATAAACGGAGTGGAGGTTGTCCAGCTCCTCGTCCCGGCGGATGGCGTTCATGTCGCAGTACAGGCCCTTGCCCACGCGGAAGCCGTAGTCCTTCAGGGCCTTACGCTTCCACTTTGCCAGTGACTGCACCACCTGTGCCTCGATGCCGCTGTCCCGGATGTCAAAGGTGACCTTGCGTTCCACGCCGTTCAGGTCGTCGTTCAGGCCGGTGGAAGCCTCCAGAAACAGCGGAGCCGACACGCGGTAGAGGTTCAGCGTGGCACACAGGGTGTCGGCAAACAGCCGCTTCACGGTGCCGATGGCACGCTGGGTGTCGTACAGGTTCAGCGCGGGTGTGTAGTTCTGCGGGATCATCGTTTTGCTCATAACAGTATACCCCTCTCTTTCCGTTCTCCGCCGCCGAGTTGCGGCACCGGAACGGCTTTCCCTTTAATACAGTAAATTATGGCACAATTTCGAGAGGATGTAAAGAGGATGCGGTTAGTTTTCCCGTGTGAGAATAGAAAAAGGTGCACAGTTCGGACCGTATGCAACCACATAATTTTCAAAATGCGAAAGGGAGCTGGTGTCGATTACTGCGTAACCGTCTTTGGTTTTCTGGATGTTGCAGGTAATCGCAGAACTGGGGTCAAATGTAAAAAACACGCAGGTTGCTTCAAGCGTAATTTCATGGTAATCTGTCCCAGTATAAAAGGAAATGGTGACCACATTGTGGTCATTTTTTTCTTGTAGTATGAAACTGTTATCTTTAAGAGTAACATAGTCTGTCAAATCGACAATATAAATGGCCTCTGGATCCACAGAACTAGAATCGTCATAATCAATAGTAATCATCGAGTTTGCAGCGGTATATTCAGCCAGCGTCAATCCATTGATTAGAAAATCATCAGACTTAAACAACGTATGCTCCATATAGGATTCTGGAGCCTGATAGGTAGGTTCATAATAGGAGAATGTATGCGTAACAGTGGAAATATTATTGAACGTGCCACATTTTGGGTTACCGTGAAATACAAGAGGCAGTGTATAGCCGGTGCTTGTAAGAGGGGCAAACTGAATGGAGTCAGGAAGCGAATCAGAAGAAACATAGACTAATTGATCGCCATCAAAAAGAGTGGCATTGTTCGTTTCAGGAGAATCCACGGATAGCGTCCCCTGATAGGCTTCCTCATCATATGTAACGGCATAAGATTTTTCACCTTTTCTGGAGATAGGACGACAAAAAAGAGGTTTTGAAAGCGAATAAAACAATCCATTGCGGAGAATAAAGACTTTATCTGAGGACGCTTTGGCTTCTTCTAATGTCAATCCAAGTTCAGTGTATATTTCATCAACGTCATCTGTGATGCTATCAGTATCCGCAGTAGAAGAAATTGGTGCTGCCGTACTGGATGCCGGACGGGAGGCTGTCTTAGAACCATTACAAGCCGACAAACTCAAAGAAATCGGAAGTGCGAAAACCGCGGGTGAAAGCCGCAAAAAGGTTCTTCGTTGCATGATGTTACACCTCACTGTAAATCAGAAAGAATAAAATATACCGCATAATTCTATTATAGATAATATTTATCTAAAAGTCAATAGACAAAATCCGTCTGGGCTATCCTAGCAACAGGAGGGCCGAGACGGATGGAGATAAAATACAATCGACTGAAAGATTTGCGCGAAGACCACGATTATACCCAGCAGCAGGTGGCTGCTGCCATTGGCATTACCCAGCGCAAATATAGCTATATCGAGACAGGCATGCAGCAGCTGACCGCCGAGGTGCTGGTGTCGCTGGCGCGGTTTTACGCGGTGAGTGTGGATTACCTGCTGGGCGAGACGGATGAACCGTGCCGCTACCCGGAAAGCACGAGATGACGGAACTGCATTTTACGCCTCTGCCACGGCCTCAATCTCGCACAGGACACCCTTGGGCAGATCCTTGACAGCAACGCAGCTGCGGGCGGGCTTGGAGGTGAAATACTTTGCGTAGACCTCGTTGAAGGCGGCAAAGTCGGCGATATCGGCCAGGAAGCAGGTGGTCTTGATGACCTTGTCGTAGCCGGAACCGGCAGCTTCCAGGATCGCGCCCACGTTCTTGCAGCTCTGCTCGGTCTGGGCGGTGATGCCCTCGGGCACAGTGCCGTCCGCAGGGTTCACAGGGATCTGGCCGGAGGTGTAGACAAAACCTCCGGCGATGAAGCCCTGGGAGTAGGGGCCGATCGCGCCGGGAGCCTTTTCAGTAGCGATGACTTTCATGGAAAATACCTTCTTTCTGTGTGTTTGATGGAGCTTCTCTCCTCGGGGAGAAAAAATCTGCTGTTTGAAGTCTACACCATGGGGCGGGATGTGTCAATCCGGGAGGGACTTTTTGCCCGCGTGGCCTTTACAAGCAGGTAAAAAGGCGGTATCCTTAATCTATTGATACACCACCCTTCAGGAGGAACCCATGGATATCCGCCAGCTGCACTATTTTCTGGTTTTGTGCGAAGAAATGAACTACACCCGCGCGTCACAGCGGCTGTTTCTGTCGCGGCAGGCCCTGCGGCAGAGCATCACGGCGCTGGAAGCCGAGCTCTGCGGCCCGCTGTTCGTCAGCGCCCACCACAAGCTTTCGCTCACCGAGCGGGGGCTGAGTTTGCAGCGCCATGCGGCCCCGGTGGTGGAACAGTTCCAGCAGATGCAGGCAGCCCTCCATGCGGAGATCCAGTCGGCCCAGCCGGTGCGCATCGGCATCAGTGTCTCGCTGGTGCCGGACTACCTGCCCGGGCTGGAGACCCAGCTGGACAAGTTCCGCCAGCAGTACCCCCACATTGAGATGCGGTTCCGCCTGCTGGAAAACGATGCCGTGGCCGATGGTGTGGAGCAGGGCGAGCTGGACGCGGGCCTTGTGATGGATCTGGGTACGGCGGCTCCGGTGCTGGCCCGCACCACCCTGCGGGCCGACCCGGCCTGCCTGCTGGTGCCGCGCGGCCATCCCTTCTGGGAAAAGGAGCGGGTGCCGCTTTCGGCCCTGCGGGGCCAACGGGTGCTGCTGCCCAGCCTGCGGCAGGATCTGTTCAGCCCCCTGTGGGATGCCTGCGCCCGGGAGGGCTTTGCGCCCAACGCGGAGATCGGCCCCAGCTTCTATCAGGCATACTATCTGGTCCAGGAGCAGCTCTGCACCTGCCTGACCCGCTACGAGCCGGGAGCACGGCGGGAGCTGGACCGGGTACGGGACGTGCTGCTGGAAGATCTGCCGCCCCTTTGCGTTTCGATGGTGCAGCGGCGAGACCACAACTCGGCCTATCTTGACCTGCTGCGGGGCTACCTGATGGAGGTCATCGGGGGAGCGGCATCCCTGCCGCCCCGGCGGGGCCGCCCGGCAAAGCCCTTCTACAACTTCCCGGTGCTGTCCAGCGCCGCCCCCAAGGCGGCACCGCAGCACCCGGCTCCGGGTACCCAGCTGCCCTTTGCGGGCGGGAACAACTTCCGGGAGCTGGGCGGCTACGAGGCCGACGAGGGTAAGCATGTCAAGTGGGGGCAGATTTACCGCGGCATTCCCACGGGACTGCTGACCGGGGCAGCTGACCGTAAGCTGCTGGACAGCCTGGGCCTGCGGCTCATCCTCGACCTGCGCAGCGAGTCCGAGGCAGCGGAGCAGCCCGACTATGTGCCCGATGGCGCGCGGCTGGTGCGCATCTGCGGGCTTTGCCACCCGGACGGAAGCGAGATCTCCTTTTCTCCCGGGGACATTGAAAAGCTGCTCAAGGGCAAGAAGGATGAGGAGCATAACCTCGCCGATGCCATGTATGAGCAGATGCTCTTCCGCAATAAGGCATACAAGGAGCTGTTCCGGGCACTGGAGGCGGGCGAAACGCCGATCCTGTTCCACTGCTCTGGCGGGAAAGACCGCACCGGCGTGGCGGCCATGCTCATCCTGCTGGCGCTGGGGGCTTCCGATGAAACGATCTGTCAGGATTTTGTACGGACCAATGTCTGCCGCCGCCCGGAGCTGGAAAAGATCTGGGCCGCCCATGCCGAGGAGATCGAGGCGCATCCCGAACAGAAGCAGTTCTATCAGGGCATTGCCGGTGTCCACCCGGAGTCTGCCCCCTTTGTGTTGGACACCATCCGCAAAGAGTATGGCACCACCGATGCCTATCTTGAAGCCGAATACGGCCTGACCCCCGCCCGTCTGATGCGGCTGCGGCGGATGTATCTGGAATAATGGCTGTTTTTTTAGAAAATTCCTTTCACTTTACTTGACATTGTACCAAATGTTTCGTAATATAAGAAGTAGTATGGAATCCATGACGCTGCGTGCAGGGATCTTCCACAACCAAAGTTCAATGGGGCTTCATCTGCCCGTTTTTATATGAAAACCTTGTAGATAAAAAAGCTGCATCAGGCCGCAGGGGCAAACATGCCCTTTTTGTGCGGTGCTGTTGTCTGTTTTGTTGTTGAGAGCTTGATTTTGTATTGTTGACCCACGCCTTGCGCGGCAGCGTCTCCAGATTTTAGTTAATTTTGAACTTTAATTGTAAGGAGAGTGAACACGATGTCCCCGATCATTCTGTTGATCGTGGTCGTGGTTGCTGCTGTTGCTGCCGGCGCGGGTTATTTTATTGGTTACAACAACCGTAAAAAGACCGCCGAGGCACAGATCGGCAGCGCAGAAGCCGAGGCTACCCGCCTGGTGAACGAAGCAATCAAGACCGCTGACCAAAAAAGAAAAGAAGCTGTTCTGGAAGCCAAGGACGAGGCTTTCCGCCTGAAAGCCGAGGTCGATGCCCAGAAGGCTGAGGCCGACAAGGAGATCAAGCAGCGCCGTGCTGAGATCAGCCGCCAGGAGAACCGCATTGACCAGAAGGAAAATGCGCTGGACCGCAAGACCGAAGCCCTGGAAAAGAAGGAAGAAGAGCTCAAGAAAAAGCACGAGGAGGCCGACAGCCGCTTGGCTGAGGTGGATGCCATCCGTGCCAAGGAGATGGAGCGCCTGGAGACCCTGGCGGGCCTGAGCCAGGAGGATGCCCGCGAAGTGCTGCTGCACAAGGTGGACGAAGAGCTCACCCACGAGAAGGCTGTCCGTGTGGCTGCCTACGAGACCGACCTGAAGGAAAACTGCGATAACATCGCCCGCAACATGATCGGTCAGGCCATCAGCCGCTGCGCCGCTGACCACTGCAGCGAGACCACCGTCAGCGTGGTGCCCCTGCCCAGCGACGAGATGAAGGGCCGTATCATCGGCCGTGAGGGCCGCAACATCCGCGCGCTGGAAACTGCCACCGGCGTGGATCTTATCATCGATGATACCCCGGAGGCCATCACCCTGTCCTCCTTTGACCAGACCCGCCGCGAGGTTGCCCGCATGACGCTGGAGCGCCTGATCGGTGATGGCCGCATCCACCCCGCCCGCATTGAGGAGACGGTGGAGAAGTGCCGCCACGACCTTGAGCTGCAGATGAAGCGGGAGGGCGAGCGCGCCGTGATGGAGCTTGGCATCCACGGCCTGCACCCCGACCTCATCAAGCTCATCGGCCGCCTGAAGTATCGCACCAGCTTTGGCCAGAATGCTCTGACCCACAGCATGGAGGTGGCCTGGCTGGCCGGTCTGCTGGCAGGCGAGATGGGCGTGAACGTCACGCTGGCCCGCCGTGCCGGTCTGCTGCATGATATCGGCAAGGCCCTTGACCACGAGATCGAGGGCAGCCATGTCCAGATCGGTGTGGATATCTGCCGCAAGTACAAGGAAAACACCCAGATCATCCATGCCATTGAGGCCCACCACGGCGATGTGGAGCCCAAGACCCCGCTGGCCTTTATCATTCAGGCCTGCGATGCCATCAGCGCCGCACGTCCCGGTGCCCGCCGCGAGAACGTGGAGAGCTATGTCAAGCGTCTGGAAAATCTGGAGGAGATCTCTTCCAGCTTTGAGGGCGTGGAGCAGGCCTTTGCCGTTCAGGCCGGCCGCGAAGTCCGCATCATGGTCAAGCCCGATGTCATCAGCGATGATCAGGTCATCCTGCTGGCCCGCCAGATCGCCAAGAAGATCGAGGATACCCTCGATTATCCCGGCCAGATCAAGGTCAACGTCATCCGCGAGAGCCGCGCCATCGAGTACGCGAAGTAAGATCAGAACCAAGAGGAGCCCGTTGTGTTCGTACAGCGGGCTCCTTTTTTGTCTGTGAACTTCTCGGACGCATCGTGTCAGATCTCCGGGCAGGGGAGCCAGGTTTATGAGGCTGCCTATCCTGCTTTTCCTGCTGGGAGAGGTGTCCTTGCGAAGCAATGACAAAGAGTACTGCGATAGGCTGAACTGATTTCAACTCTTAATAAAATGAAGTGAACAAAGTTAAATGTACTTTATGGAAATACAATCGGTGACTTTAATGCAAGAACTGTCTTTGCAGAAAATACAGTACAGGAGAAAAACTATACAAAAATTAGTTTCCGTTTTCGGCGGGATGTTGGACAAAGGGGAGAAATGGGCCTTTTGGGAGAACAAATTCGGCAAAAAGTCTTTTCTTTGCCGACGGATGGATGTATAATGCGGCCATGGCACAAGGGTGTGCAGAAGCTCCAGAGGGGGAGCAGAGCCCCTTGTGCATTTTCAGAAATTGATGCTTTATCAGTGTAGAGCATTAAAGAGAGGGGAAAACATATATGAAATTCGATCGTCGTATTTCGCGCCGCAGCTTCCTGGCAGCTGCCGGTGTCACCTCTGCCGCACTGGCTCTGACAGCCTGCGGCGGCTCTTCCAGCTCCACGGCTGCATCTTCTGCAGCCAGCGGCGCTTCCTCTGCTGCGGCTGGCACCGCACAGGGCGGCACCCTGAACATCATGCTGGAGACCGAGGTCCAGTCTCTGGACCCCCAGGTGGCCACCGACGGCACCTCCTTTGAGGTCATCGCAGATTACACCGATGGCCTGATGCAGATGGATGCTGACGGTGCAGCAGTTCCCGCCATGGCGGAGACTTATGACATCAGCGAGGACGGCAAGACCTACACCTTCCACCTGCGCGATGCAAAGTGGTCCAACGGTGAGGCCGTGACCGCCGCCGACTTTGTGTTTGGCTGGCAGCGCGCCGTAGACCCCGCTACCGCTTCCGAGTATTCCTACATGCTGTCCGACATTGGTCAGGTGGTCAACGCCGCTGAGATCATTGCCGGTGAAAAGCCTGTTACCGACCTGGGCGTGACCGCAGTGGATGACAAGACCCTGGAGGTGCAGCTGAACGTTCCTGTCAGCTACTTCCTGAGCCTGATGTACTTCCCCACCTTCTACCCGGTGAACGAGGCCTTCTACAACACCTGCGCTGACACCTTTGGCACCAGCCCCGAAACGGTGCTGTCCAACGGTGCGTTCGTGCTGACCGATTATCAGCCCGCCGCCACCGCCTTTGCGATGGAAAAGAACCCCGATTACTATGATGCGGATAAGATTGCTCTGGACGGTCTGGCCTATCAGGTCATCAAGGACAGCCAGCAGGCTCTGATGAGCTATCAGACCGGCACGCTGGATATCACCCTGCTGAACGGTGAGCAGGTCGATCAGGTCAAGGATGATCCCGAGTTTACCAGTGTGGGTGCCGGTTACCTGTGGTACATCAGCCCCAACATCGACGCTGTGCCTGATCTGGCAAACCTGAACCTGCGCAAGGCCATGACCTTTGCGCTGGATCGTGATGCCATTACCGGCGATGTGCTGAAGGATGGCTCCACCCCCGCATACACCGCCGTTCCCGCACAGTTTGCAACCGGCCCCGACGGCAGCGATTTCAGCGCCGACCAGACCAAGTTTGCAGATGACTGTGCTTATGACCCCGAGAAGGCCAAGGAGCTCTTTGAGACCGCCAAGGCTGAGCTGGGCAAGGATACCTTCACCTTTGATATGGTGGTGGATGCTGACGATGCACCCCAGAAGGTGGCTCAGGTCGTCAAGGAGCAGTTGGAGACCACGCTGGAGGGCCTGACCATCAACCTGACCGTGGAGCCCAAGAAGCAGCGCGTGCAGGATATGCAGGACGGCACCTTTGAGCTGGGCCTGACCCGCTGGGGCCCCGACTACGCTGACCCCATGACCTATCTGGGCATGTGGGTGACCGGCAACTCCAACAACTACGGTC
>OGZG01002749.1_pt1 | contig 11435 bp, 10 predicted proteins | sample 1576781 | NCBI WGS metagenome assembly OGZG01 (sample SAMEA3541502, study PRJEB24748) | human gut metagenome | biome: human gut; feature: human-associated habitat; material: faeces | place: China | collected 2012 | reverse complement strand
TAACTCTCTTTTCCGAGAAGATACAAGAGTTGAAAGACCGGATTGCTTCCGTCATTGTAGGGCAGGAACAGATGGTGGACTTGGTGCTGACCGCTGTGTTGGCAAATGGGCATGTGCTGATAGAAGGAGTGCCGGGAGTGGCGAAAACATTGTTGGCACGCCTGGTTGCCCGTCTGGTCGATGCAGATTTCAGCCGCATCCAGTTTACTCCGGATTTGATGCCGAGTGATGTGCTGGGTACAACGGTATTCAACATGAAAACCAATGATTTTGATTTCCATCGCGGTCCGATCTTTGCTGATATTGTACTGGTAGATGAAATAAATCGTGCTCCTGCCAAAACACAGGCTGCCTTGTTCGAGGTTATGGAAGAGCGTCAGGTCAGCATTGATGGAGCGACCTATCCGATGGGAGAACTTTATACGATTCTGGCTACACAGAATCCGGTGGAGCAGGAGGGGACTTATAAATTGCCCGAAGCACAACTTGACCGCTTTCTGATGAAGCTGACGATGGATTATCCCTCATTGGATGAAGAAGTGAATATTCTGGAGCGTCACCATACGAATGCTGCATTTGTGAAGCTGGAGGACATTACCCCGGCTATTACTAAAGAGGAGCTTTTGTCGCTTCGTAGTCTGATGAAGCAGGTGTTTATAGACCGTACATTGCTTCAGTACATCGCCTTGATTGTACAGCAGACGCGTACAAGTAAAGCTGTATATCTGGGGGCTTCTCCACGTGCGTCCGTGGCAATGTTGCAGACTTCGAAGGCTTATGCGCTTTTGCAGGGACGTGATTTTGTGACACCGGAGGATATCAAGTTTGTGGCTCCATACGTACTTCAGCATCGTCTCATCCTGACGGCGGAAGCTGAAATGGAGGGCTACTCACCAGTGAAAGTAACGCAACGCCTGATTGATAAGGTAGAAGTTCCGAAATGATTCTGACCCGTCGGTTTTATATGGTTCTCATCCTAATTATCCTGTTGATGGGTAGTGGGTATGCTTTTGCTCCGTTGTTTACCATCGGGCAGGGGTTGCTTTTTCTCCTCTTGCTGTCGGTGCTGGCAGACGGATATATGCTTTACCGGATTCGTGGGATTCGGGCATTCCGTCAATGCTCCGCTCGTTTTTCCAATGGGGACGAAAATGCGGTGAATCTTCGGGTGGAAAGCTGCTATCCGTATCCCGTCTTTGCGGAGGTTATCGATGAAGTACCTTTCATTTTTCAGCAGAGAAATATTAGTTTCCGGGTACAGCTTCAGGCGAATGAAGGAAAACAAATCTGTTATCATTTACGTCCGACAAGCCGGGGAATTTATGGTTTCGGACAGATTCGCGTATTCGTAACCGGTCGGATAGGTTTGCTCTCCCGGCGTTATACATGCGGAGAGGAGCAGGATATTAAAGTGTATCCTTCTTATCTGATGCTGCATCGCTATGAATTGCTGGCAATGAGTGATAATCTGACGGAGCTGGGAATCAAGCGTATTCGTCGTGTGGGGCATCATACTGAATTCGAACAGATAAAAGAGTACGTCAAGGGGGATGACTACCGTACAATCAACTGGAAAGCCAGTGCCCGCCGGCATGAACTTATGGTGAATGTATATCAGGATGAACGTTCACAGCAGATTTACAGTGTGATAGACAAGGGAAGGGTTATGCAGCAGGCATTTCGCGGAATGACTTTACTGGATTATGCAATCAATGCTTCCTTAGTTCTTTCGTACGTTGCCATGCGGAAAGAGGACAAGGCAGGGATCGTGACTTTCAATGAACATTTCGATTCGTTTGTTCCGGCCTCAAAGGCTCCCGGTCAGATGCAAACTCTGCTTGAGAATCTCTATAGCCAGCAGACTACCTTTGGTGAAACAGACTTTTCCTCTCTCTGCGTGCATTTCAATAAACATGTCAGTAAACGCAGTTTTCTGGTTTTATATACCAACTTCTCCAGTATGGGAAGTATGAATCGCCAATTGGCTTATTTGCAGCAACTGAATCGTCAGCATCGCTTGCTTGTTGTTTTCTTTGAAGATGCTGATATGAAAACGTATATTGCCTCTCCTGCGAAGGATACGGAGGGATATTACCGCCATGTCATTGCAGAGAAGTTTGCTTTTGAGAAGCGTCTGATTGTATCTACACTGAAACAGAATGGTATCTATTCGTTATTGACTACACCTGAAAATCTCTCGATTGATGTGATAAACAAGTATTTGGAGATGAAGTCAAGACAATTACTCTGAAAAACAGGAGCAAATCATAAAAGATGCCTATTTTGGATAATCATATCCGGAATAGGCATCGTATATTTGTGCCATGAATCAAACAGTGGACAAACAGTACTGCCAAAGTTGTGGGATGCCCCTCCGTTTCGATGTGGAAGAGTATTTAGGTACCAATGCCGATCACTCTTGCAGTGACGAGTATTGTTACTATTGTCTGAAAGATGGGAACTATACGGTGGATATCTCTATGAATGAAATGGTGGATATCTGGGTGAAATACACGGATAAGTACAATTGGTATTCGGGAACCGACTATACTCCACAAGAATTAAAAACCTTATTGAACAAGCGACTTCCCACCCTGAAACGCTGGCGACAGAAAGAGATGACACAACATGTTCACTATGAAGCTGTCAATGGGGTTCGGACTTATATTGATCAAAATCTCTTTCATGAGCTTGATCCCGAACAGTTGGCTGAAATGGTTCACCTTTCATTCTTCCATTTCCGAAAGGTTTTCAGAAATGTTACCGGTGAGAATATCGGTACATATATTCAACGTTTACGGCTGGAATATATTGCCCATCTGCTTATCGCTACCGGACAGAGTATTGAAGAGATAGGTATGCAGACTAATTATCAGACAAAGTTTAGTCTGGCAAAGGCTTTTAAGAAGCATTTCGGTATTTCAATGTCAGCTTATCGCGAAAAGTATAAATCTGTCAATGCGAAACAAGAACCGGATAGTATGCCTGAGGCTAAAATTAAACGTATCAATACTTTGAAAGCCGTTTGCATAGAAGTAGGTGATACTTTTCGTGATAAATATGCTTACACTACAATCTGGAAGCAATTACTGCATTATAAAGCAGTTCATTTGCAGAATGGTCCCGGTAATCGTTTTGTGAGTATAAGTCAGGATAATCCTTGGGTTACACCGATGGAACAACGGCGGTTCTATATCGGGGTTCTTGTTGAAGGGCGTGTCAATTCCGAAGGGAAATTATTACTTCGGGAAATTCCCGGAGGGATGTACGCTGTTTTCAGGTATAAAGGCAGTTATTCTGATTTACCAGAATTTTATAAGGCGATCTATAATCAATGGTTTCCTTACAGTATGTATCATCAGAAACGTCCGTTGACGTTTGAGGTGTATCTAAATGCACCGGATGAAACGCCGGTTGAGGAATTGCTGACGGAGATTTATATTCCTATTGATAAATAATTAAATGATATAAGTATGTTAGAATTGCCAGAAGTACTTACACTGAGTAAGCAAGCCAATGATGTTTTAAGTGGTAAAACGATTACGCAAGTGTTCAATGCTACCAAGCCTCATAAGTTCACGTTCTATAGTGGCGATCCACTAGAGTATGGAAAGTTGCTCGTCGGAAAGACGATTATGTCGTCTAAAGGATATGGGATGTTTGTCGATTTTTACCTGTCGGACAATGTGATAATGAATATCGGTGACGGGGTGAGCGCACGTTACTATAATCCGGGTGATAAAGTTCCTGCCAATTACCAGTTGCTGCTGACTTTTGAAGATGAATCGTTTCTTGTATTTACGGTTGCCATGTATGGTTTTATCAGTGCCTATCCCGATGGCGTTATCGACAATAAATATTATACGATAAGTCGTGAAAGTATTTCTCCGTTGAGTGATGCTTATACGGAAGCGGAATTTGAGAAATTATTTGCTTCAGCTAAAAAGACATTGACGGCTAAAGCTCTGCTGGCTACCGAACAACGTATTCCGGGTGTAGGCAATGGGGTAACGCAGGATATTCTGTTCAATGCCGGGATTCACCCGAAACAGAAAGTGATTGACTTGTCGGATGGACAGAAAGGGGTACTTTTTAAATCTCTGAAGGATACCTTAATGGCTATGACTTCCGGAAGAGGCCGTGATACCCAGACGGACCTTTATGGAAATGAGGGAGGGTATAAAACGATTCTTTCTTCCAAAACATGGAAGAATCCCTGTCCGCGCTGTGGCAGTGTGATTGTGAAAGAAGCCTATCTTGGAGGGTCGGTTTACTATTGTCCTGAGTGTCAGAAAATAAGGAAAATATAATAACAACTTAAATTATAGTTATGGCGAAAGGAGTTATTTTTATACCTATATATCAACAATAAAATTTAAACATCATGAGTAACGAAAATAAATCTATTCACGAATTTGATTTTAGTTTAATCTGCGAATACTTTTCAAGTGTAGAACGTCAGGGACCGGGAAGTGCTGAAACAACAATCAAGGCTCTTAGCTTTGTTGAGGGGCTTACGGATAAATCTCTGATTGCTGATCTGGGTTGTGGCACAGGTGGCCAAACGATTACGCTGGCGCAACATACTCCGGGGCAAATTACAGGCATTGATTTGTTTCCTGATTTTATCAACCAATTCAATAGTAATGCCGAGCACTTTAACCTTCAGGATAGAGTGAAAGGTATTATTGGATCAATGGATGAACTCCCGTTTCGGAATGAAGAATTAGATCTTATCTGGTCGGAAGGAGCCATCTATAATATTGGTTTTGAATACGGGTTGAATCTATGGCGTTCGTTTTTGAAGAAAGGTGGTTATATTGCCGTATCAGAGGTATCATGGTTCACTGACGAACGTCCGGCTGAGATCAATGATTTCTGGATGGATGCTTATCCTGAAATAAATACGATTCCCAATAAGCTGGCACAGATGCAGAAGGCCGGATATATCCCTGTAGCCTGTTTCTGTATACCGGAAAATTGCTGGATCGAGCATTTCTATATGCCACAGGTTGAAGCCCAAGAAAACTTTCTACGAAAATATGCGGGTAACCAGGCGGCTGAAGAACTGATTGCCAATCAGCGTCATGAGCAACAATTATACTATAAGTATAAAGACTTTTATGGTTATGTATTCTATATCGGAAAGAAAATCTAAATGAAGAAAAGGCCGTATCAGAATGGATGATAATCCTTTGTTGATACGGCCTCTTTTATGGGTTGTAAAACTCTAATTCATCCACTGCTTTCCATCCAAAGATACCGTTTTTTATTGTAACATGCAATATACATCCCATAGCTACTTGTGCATTTATGGGGACATGGAAGTAAAGAGAGTCGTCAGGATTATCTTGGTCGACAGCTTTCAGAATTCTACATTCAGGCAATATGGTCCGATAACGAGCCAATTTGTTGGGCTTTAGAAAACGGATTTCTGTTACTCTGTATTCTTTGCGTACGGGAGTCCTGCTTGCCAGCCAATGATTCATATTCAGTAACAGATTGACACCCATACCGTGAAAAAGCATTCCTATAACAATGCCAAAGGCGATGGTTTTCAGGTAATATCCGACTTTTGTGTATTTATCTGCCAGTAGTATGCCAATAACAATGATAAAAATGGCGGTGAAAAGCATCACGAATGCCATGAGTGGGCGATAACTGATACCCCGAAATGCTGTTTGCTGGAGCAATACAGTACTGGGAGTGGCCAGATAACCCACTCCGACAAGTATTGCCAGGATCACAATTACTATCAGCCAGACATATATAGATTGCCTGCGCTCTTTCTTTTTTTCCCGGATTTGTCCGGTGGTTGTTATTCTTCGATATCTCATTCTGTTGACGAAGGTACGCTTTTATATCTTCATATAGCCTATCTCCTTTAAAATTCTATTCAAGCTTCTTCTGAGAAGAGAAATAAAAGGCTTTGTTTATAATAAGCTTAAAGAGATTTTGTATATCTTTGCATAATTACAAAACTAGACTTAAAGAAAACATTATGAAGACAAAACGCTTATTAGGATTATTGCTATTAATCCTGCCAATCACTGGCTTTGTTGCTTGTAGTGATGATGAACCGCAAGACAAGGTAGAAACTGTAAAAATGCTTATTTCTGACAAAACAGGTACTTATCAGCCTTGGGGAAGTGATTCTCCCATCGATTGTATGCTGGTGAAAGAAGAAAGTGAAAGCAACTACAAAACGCTGGATTTTCAAGGAATTACTGATTTCGTTTACGAAAAGGGCTATGAGTATGCTTTATGGGTTGAGAAAAGAACCTTGGTTAATCCTCCTGCTGATGGAAGTAGCATTGTCTACAAATTGATAGATGTAATATCGAAGGCAAAAGTAGAGTATGAATACACAATAAAAGTAGATGGCCCTAATCCTTTTATTCTGTCTCCCGAAGGTGGTGAATATGAAATACCTTTTACCTGTAAAGCGAAGAAATTTGCAGAGGGTAACCTGATTGAAGATGGATATATTCCTTTAAAAGGGTTGAGATATAATATGGGTACCAATTACGGAGGGCTGACAAGAGTCGTAAAAGATGGCGATAAGGTTGGGTTTTATAAATTTGTAATAGAAGGCATTCCGCGCTTTAATATGAAAGCGGTTCCTGTATGGTATTGCGGTATTTACACTCCGGATGCAGATTTACTTTTCGGACCTGAGCCGGAGCCTATTTATAAGCAACTGTTTGAACAACCGCAAACAGAGGGTGAGGATTATTTTATGTATTCGGTAGTCTTTATGTCTACAGGCACATTTGCTGAATAAACTCTAAAATAATATTTGAAATATACCTGAACCGTGTCTGGTCCGTACCAACTCCGTACCTGGTCCGTATAAAGGTACCTTTATTGGGAGTTGATACGGAGCGGGTACGGACTTGATACGGAGCGGGTACGGACTTGATACGGAGCGGGTATGGAGTTGATACGGAGTTGGTATGGACTTGGTAAGGCAGCGAGAGTATATTAGCGGATGCATCAAGAGTTGTGGGTGAATCTTATATTTAAGAATATTAAATGTTTTTCTTCTTTATAAACCAAATATGATTTTTTCGCTTCGTCTATAAACAGAGAAATCAAAACATGAAATTTCTGTAATCCGAGCTAATGGTGGCATTAGTATCTGTAAATGACATAGAATGATGCGATTGAATAAAGTAATCTTATCTGTAATCAGCTATATTGTAGTAGGCAGTTTTCAAATAGTCGTATGGGGACAAACCATTAGCGGCAAGATAATAGACAGTGAACAGCGCCCCATAGAGGGGGCAACCATTGTATTGCAAACGGTAGACTCTATTTATATAGATGCGTCGATATCAAACGCTGACGGTATATTCACTTTGAATGGCCAACAAGAAAAATACCGCTTGATTATCCAACATCTTTTATTTCATACGAAGCAAGTAACCGGCAATGGGAAAAATGCTGGGACTATTCAGTTACAGCCTCAGGATTATGCCTTGGATGAAGTGGTGGTAAAGGCGGAACGCCCATTTGTAAAAGTAGAGAATGGACGTTTAGGTTATAATCTCGTTGTTTTATCTGAAAAGCAAGTAGTGAATAATGCCTATGAAGCATTGATGAGGCTACCGGGAGTGCAAGAAAGTAAGGGGGCATTGACTCTGGTCGGTGCAGGAAATCTGACTGTAATCCTAAATGGAAAACCGACCACAATGGATGTCGGGCAGCTTGAAACTCTTTTGCGTAATACTCCGGTAAACAGGGTGGAGAAAGTGGAAGTAATGTATAGTGCACCCCCTGAATATCATGTACGGGGAGCGGTTATCAATGTTGTTTTAAAACGCTCGAATGACTATTCTTTTCAAGGAGAAGTAAGTGCTGATTATAAGAATCAATATTTTAATAGCGGTGGCATGAAAGGGAATTTCCGTTTATCGACACCCAAAATGGCTTTTGATGTGATGTATGGAGCGAATGATGTGAAGAATATGGAATATATAGACCTCGATTCCAGGCATGCACTGAAGAATGAACGGTACGATATCAGCCAGAATGAGCAATTACGCAGTAAGTATTGGAATCACAATTTCAGAACTGCGTTTGAGTATAATTTCAATGACAATCATACGATTAATGTGATATATACAGGTAGCTATAGCCCCGATCAGCATAATAGCAGCGAAACGACAGGGAATTATCAAACCAGTAATGTGGATAAATATCTTGATGCGCGGATGAATAATGTCACATTGCAGTATCATTCAGGATTTGGACTTGAAATAGGTGGTGATTATACGCATTATAAATCCGACAATCATCAAAGTCTTTATGCCGACTATCAGGATGGCAGGCAAAGCAGTTTTTCAATGGTTGGCGGACAAAGAATAGATCGCTATTCTATTTATGCAGATCAAAAACATTCATTATCTAAAGGATGGAGTTTAGGATATGGGGTATCCTATCGGTTTGCAAAAGATCGTGATTTTCAGACTTATGATAAGGTAGTGGGGGATATTCATACTCAGAATATGTACTCTGATCTGAAAGAACAGACTACTAATTTTTATGTGTCACTCAGTAAAAACTACGAGACAGGAGTTTCGTTCTCAGTATCGGCTACGGGAGAATATTATACTATCGGCAATTATCATAAATGGGCGGTTTATCCACAGGCATCGCTGACTTACTTTAAAACGCCAAAGCATACATTCCAATTCTCCTTATCTACAGATAAGACGTATCCGGGCTATTGGGATATGCAATCGTCGGTTAGTTATCTCAACGGGTACACTGAACTGTGGGGAACGCCGGGATTGAAACCTATGACTAATTACAATTTGAACGGGAGTTATATCTTGAAGCAAAAATATATTTTTAACCTGTTCTTTATGCATACTCCAGATTACTTTATACAAACTCCTTATCAATCTACCGACAGACTGGCGCTAATTTATAAAAATACAAACTGGAACTATATGCAGTTGTGGGGGGCAAACATCATATTACCTTTCAAAACAGGAAATTGGTTGGATTCTCGATTGACTGTAGCCGGTATGCAGATGAGGCAACGTTGTGATGATTTCTTTGATATACCTTTCAATCGAAAAAAGTGGGTGTTCAGTGCTATGCTGGATAATACTTTTAAAGTGAATAAAAATCTGGCTTTTGAATTGATGGGGAATGTACAAACACCGGTTATACAAGGAACATTCGATATTGAATCTATCTTTAACCTTACTGCCGGATTGAAATGGAGTTTTGCAAACGACAGGATGAGCCTTTCCGCTCGTTGTAATGATATTCTTAATACAGGGATGCCTAAGACAAAGTTCGGTGGCGTCAATAGACACCTTACCAGAGCCATCATGATAACCTTGCGGTACTGTATATTCTCCAGCAACAGTTGAGATGGTGCCTTTAACCGCACCGTTGTTCTTCATAGTACCTGTAAGCTTACTTCCTCTGGCGTGCGCAGTCTTTCCTACGAGAATCTCTGCGACAGCCGCAGTATCCTCGGAAGTATCGCTGTCGAATGTACAGGTACCTGTGATCTTTGCACCGCTCTTATCATGAGCAGTAATACCTTTGAGGATCTTATCTGCACTGACGGAATCGCCAGTAAGATCGATAAGGACATCCCCCCCGTAAATGACTTTGTTTACATTCAGATTTGCCATAATGTTTAGTCCTCCATGACACTTTCATTATTTTTCTTTATCAGCAGTCTTGTTATACTGGGATGTACTGATTCCAAGGATAACACCAAGGAAAGTATCAACCGCAGTGATGGTTCCGACCACCTGCTCTCCATACGGGAGACCCCAGATTCCAGCCAGTGCAAAGTATAAAGTTCCGGCTGCCGGAAGCAAATTAGCCCTGATTATTTCAAATTCTTCTGCCATATCAATTGAAAACTATTATTCTACCTTGCTCGTCTGCCAATAACCCCAAATCCGGATCCTTCAGCACACGGTAACGAACATCACCGCCGGCATCTATCCAACTCACTACGGGAGCAACAACAGAAATAGTGAATCTTGCCCCTATCCGGTTCTCCAGCCAGACTTCCACAGAAAAGGACGGGCAATCCGTATAGTACACCTGAATGATACCATCCAATGTCTTAATATATAATTCCTGATTTCCTACACCGGATATCTGGCTAAAGAATGCCCGATAATTATTCAGAAACTCTTCCACACTGCCGGCCAACATCCAAAGGGACAGTTTTATTTCCCGATGCAGGGTTTTGATTGTCGAAAGGTCTACCGTACGGCCATCAGTGAACGGCGCCTTAACCGCAGGATATTTCAAGATGTCCTCCTGGTTATCATCCGATCCTATACCGAAGTCTGCAAAGTCTATCCCATTAATCGCATACTGCCCGCGAAGCCCGATACCGCCGGCCGGAGTTGCCGGATAAATGGCATGATTGTCCTCGACAAAAGAAAGTTCAAACACAGATACGTTCTCCCCTGCATTAAATGGCACAGGCTGTTCGTGAGAAGAGCAGACATTGAAGCGTAAGCGGTTGGTCATACCGGCAATAAGATTGAATTCCCGATAGCCCGGTGCGGACAGATCAGCAACAAACTTTCTATACCCAGACCAGAACTGCTCAAGCGTTTCTGCCTTCATGAGGAATTTCAACTTGACGGTCTTAGGTTCGAACTCCACAACCGAGAGATCGGGATCGATTCCGTCGGCTTCCGCCCAGTTGTTATATTTGACTGCCTTACGTTTGGGGTATTTCAGAAGATCATCAAAAGAACCTTCCAATAATTTACATCCCCATTCAGTATATACGTCTTTTCCGTCTATTGTCATAATACACGTGCTGTATGGTCTTTATGAGTTATTACCTTACCGCCAGCGTTCTTTACGAACACCACGGCATAGTTACTCGCATGGATCTCGGCTTCCGCCCCGTGCATCAGGATCACGTTGTAGCGGCCGATCGTATCAAAATGAAGGATTGCCTTGGAACCGGCCAGGAATACCTTCACCGGATTCGTCAGTTTCACGTCCGTCTCGATATAGATTCCCATGCTTTCGGCCTTCTTGCCCCGGAACTCTCGTAATTGTTCCATAGACGGGAAATTATTCTTCGTGCAGAACTCCGTACCCTGCGGTGTCAGCAGAAGGCGCATAAGCTCTTCTTTGTTTTCCGTGCCATGCAACAACCGGCAGGCACCTAACCGGTTTGCTATCTCAAAAAACTCTTTATCCATAATGCTACATTTTTACTTTTACGTTAATAGTACCTTCCAAGGCATCAACCGTGCCTCTGGTGTTCTCCGATATCTTACCGGCAACCTCTTTGATCTCTCTCGTATTCTCGGCGATCCGATCGGTATTCTTTTCCACTTTATCTGATAGTTCGCGGATGGCCTTCACATCTTCCCAACCTCTGGATTGTGCTGGAAATCAATACGACACCGGGTATGACCGTT
>OGZG01002748.1_pt1 | contig 11435 bp, 7 predicted proteins | sample 1576781 | NCBI WGS metagenome assembly OGZG01 (sample SAMEA3541502, study PRJEB24748) | human gut metagenome | biome: human gut; feature: human-associated habitat; material: faeces | place: China | collected 2012 | reverse complement strand
GCAATACACGGTCGATATGCGTAACCCGTACTTCATTGATACCGTATATTATCGGGGATTCAATAGTACGACGATGCAGATTATCAACCTTGGCCGCCGGCGCTCCCTGATCAGTCCGGGTGAACAGTTCAATGTTACTGATCTTGATGGTGAACGTACCCGCATCAGCGGTTTGCTGCGTAATATGGGGTATTATTATTTTCGCCCTGACTACCTGACTTACCAGGCCGATACAACTCTCGTTCCCGGTGGGCACGTCAGCCTGCGCATGATTCCTGTTCCCGGTATGCCGAAGGACGCCGAACGCCCTTTCTTTGTAGGTAAAACTAATTTCTACCTCCACGGCCCGCAAGGACAAATGCCCAATGACAGTCTTTACTACAAGACTTTCTGGATACACTATTACGATAAACTGAAGATACGTCCCAATATGCTCCACCGTTGGTTGAACTACCAAGGTTACCAACGGAAACGCCAGGAACTGGACAAGGGAGGTATGCGCCGTCGTCCGGAAAAGCTATATAGCCAATACCGGCAAACCCGTATCCAGGAGCGTCTGGCAAGTGTGGGCATCTTCCGTTATCTGGAGATGCAGTACACACCCCGCGATACGGCACTCGTTTCTGATACGCTGGATGTGAATATCCGTGCCATGTTGGATAAACCGTATGATGCCGAATTGGACTTTAATGTCACAATGAAGAGCAATAACCAGACCGGTCCCGGTGCCGCCTTCACCGTAACGAAGAACAACGTCTTCGGTGGTGGTGAAACCTGGAATGTGAAAGTGAACGGTTCTTATGAATGGCAGACGGGTAAGAATAGCAGTTCGCTGATGAATAGCTACGAGTTGGGCCTATCTTCTGCACTTACCTTCCCACGTATCGTCTTCCCCCGGATGGGTACCAAGGAATATGACTTCCCGGCTTCCACCACCTTCCGTGTCTACATAGACCAGATGAACCGTGCCAAGTACTACAAACTGCTTGCTTTCGGTGGAAACGTCACGTATGACTTTCAGCCTGTGCCTACCCGGAAGCATAGTATCACGCCCTTCCAACTGACATTTAATGTGTTGCGCAATCCGACTGCGGCTTTTGAGGAAATACAGGCTCAGAACCCGGCTCTTTACATCAGTCTCCGTAATCAGTTTATTCCCAAGATGGAATATACCTATACCTATGATAACGCTTCTCTTCGCAATGTACGTAATCCCATCTGGTGGCAGACTACATTCGGATCTGCCGGTAATCTGACCTCTTTGATTTATAAGGCATTCGGACAGTCTTTCAGCAAGGAAGACAAGAAATTGCTGGGAGTACCTTTCGCACAATTCCTGAAGCTGAATTCGGAATTCCGCTATCACTACAGGATAGACAAGAACCAGATGATTGCTTCCCGTATTGCAGGAGGAGTAATCTGGTCCTACGGAAATGCAACGACTGCGCCTTATACCGAACAGTTCTATATTGGTGGCGCCAACAGTATCCGTGCCTATTCTGCCCGCAGTATCGGGCCCGGTGGCTATCCACCCGATAAAGAGAAAAAGTATTCCTATATCAACCACGTGGGCGATATCCGTATGGAAGCAAACGTGGAATACCGCTTCCGTATTCTCGGCGACCTGCACGGAGCTATCTTCCTCGATGCAGGTAATGTCTGGTTGATGCGTAAGGATAAAGACCGTCCTGATGGACAGCTGACGTTGAAGAATTTCCCGAAACAGGTTGCTTTGGGTACCGGTGCCGGTCTGCGTTACGACCTGGACTTCCTTGTTTTCCGTTTCGACTGGGGAGTGGCACTGCATGATCCGTATGATACAGGTAAGAAGGGATATTATAATATTCCGAAGTTTAAAGATGGCATGGCATGGCATTTTGCTATCGGTTATCCGTTCTAATGGCGGGTTTTGTACGATAGAGCTAAAATATGAACCAATTGTCTACCTTTCTTGACTTTATTTTTTGTAATTTTGCCCCGTAATCAAAACAAGGATACACTAACCTTTTTAAATAATAACTAAGTATGAAACCAACTTTATTCTTATTGGCAGCCGGAATGGGCAGCCGTTACGGTGGCTTGAAGCAATTGGACGGACTGGGTCCGAATGGCGAAACTATTATGGACTATTCAATTTATGACGCCATTAACGCCGGATTTGGTAAGCTCGTTTTCGTAATCCGTAAGGATTTTGAGAAAGACTTCCGTGATAAAATTATTTCCAAATACGAAGGTCATATCCCGTGCGAATTGGTGTTCCAGTCTATCGACGATCTGCCCGAAGGCTTCACTTGCCCCGAAGGTCGTACGAAACCCTGGGGAACCAACCACGCCGTAATGATGGGTGCTGATGTAATTCAGGAACCGTTTGCCGTTATCAACTGCGACGACTTCTATGGTCGCGATTCTTTCCAGGTAATGGGTAAATTCCTTTCTGCACTGCCCGAAGATTCAAAGAATGTATATTCAATGGTAGGTTTCCGCATTGGTAATACACTGAGCGATAGCGGTACTGTATCTCGCGGTCTTTGCGGTACGGATGCCAACAATCTGCTGACTTCTGTTGTAGAACGCACTAAGATTCAACGTATGGACGGAGAAGTGAAATACATTGACGATAATGGCGAATGGACGGCTACTCCCGAAACTACTCCGGTAAGTATGAATTTCTGGGGCTTTACTCCCGATTACTTCGCATACAGCTGCGATTTCTTCAAGAGCTTCTTGAGCGATCCGAAGAATATGGAGAATCTGAAGAGTGAATTCTTCATTCCGTTGATGGTAGATAAATTGATTCAGGACGGTGTCGCTACATGCGAGGTCCTCGATACTACAAGCAAATGGTTTGGCGTGACTTATCCTGAGGATCGTCAAAGTGTTGTAGATAAAATCCAGGCTTTAGTGGATGCGGGTGAATATCCTGCCAAGCTATTTTAAGTCTGGAGAACTTTGCGAAAGCAAATTTAAAATTAGGAATGAAAGGGAGTCATCGTGAGATGGTTCCCTTTCTTAATTTCATGGCAATGCGTCTTTCTGACCGAAGATAGAGACCGGACGGCTGAAGCATATAGTCTTATCACCTGTTTGATGCTTTGATATGATCCGGTTTATTACGAGGGGTGATGCAAAAGGTGGCATCTTTTGCTGTTAAAGATGCCATCTTTTGTTGTATTAGATGCCACCTTTCGCTACAAAAGATGCCATCTTTTACATGAGGGGTATAAATGATGAAGGCGAGATGAATGCAAGATGGATGCTTAAAGTTGTATAGTTGCTTCGCAAGCCTCGGCTACTGCCGGATGGTGTGTGATGAAGATGAATGTTTTGCCTGTGCAGTCTCTGCGCAGGTTTTTTATTAGTTGCCGTTCCGTTTCGGGATCAAGGGCGGAAGTAGCTTCGTCCAGCAGCAGGATGTGTCCGGGACGGAGGAGGGCGCGGGCGATGGCGATACGCTGGGCTTGTCCTTCGCTGAGGCCGCCACCTTGTTCGTTGAGGTTGGTATCTATTCCGTCCGGTAAAGAGAGAACGAAGTCAGCACAGGCGGTACGGAGAGCCTGGAGCATTTGGGCTTCGGTGGCATGAGGGTTACCCATTAGCAGGTTGTCGTGAATGGTACCGCTGAAAAGAGTGTTTCCTTGGGGGACATAGACGAAGTTGGAACGGGTTTGAGGGGAAACTTCGAGAGTTGAGAGTTGAAAGTTGAGAGTTGAGAGTGGGGGCTGCGCTGTGTTTGCAGGCGAAAGGGTGATGCTTCCTTCTTGCGGAGTGGCGAGTGCAAGAAGCAACCGGATCAGGGTAGTTTTTCCGGCACCGGTTTCACCCAACACGGCAGTGCAGCTTCCGGCGGGGAAGTTGCAGGAGAAGTGATTTAATATAGGTCGGTCTCCTGTTGAATAACTGAATGTGACATCCTTCAATTGTAAGTCCGGGGTTTGGGGGAACAGTTGTGTGGTTCTACTTGCTTCGGAGGGAAGTTCTTCCAGTTCCATCAGTCGCTCTACGGCGGTGAGGGCATTGATAAAGGAAGGCAGCAGGCGTGAAAGATCGAGGGCAGGTCGTTGCACTTTTCCTACCAGTTGCAGGAAGGCGGTCATTGTTCCGAAGGTGATACTCCCTGTGCTAAGGCGTATTGCCCCCCAAAGAAATGCTGTAAGATAGCCGCCGGAAAACGCAAATGCCACCAGCATACGTGCAGAGAGCGAAAAGCGGGTACGACCGAATATCTGACTACGGAGTGCATCTTGCAGATCATCCAGTTTTCCGATATGCCGGTCGCTTTGTTCCAGGGTTTTGATGACGGTTCGGTGTTGCAGGCTTTCTTGTATAACGGATTGGATACGGCTGTCGCTCTGCCGGATTTCACGGGTGTAGCAGCGCATTCGTTTCATATAGAAGCGGCTACCCAATAGGAAAATAGGTAGAATGCCTACCACTACCCAAGGCAGGGACGGATCGAGAAAGCAGAAGAATACGAATGCGGCTACCAACTGAACGATGGTAACTATGAAAGCCGGAATTGTACTGGTCAGTACCCCCACGATAGCGGCGGTATCTTGTTCCACCCGGTTTACGATATCGCCGGTGTGGAAGCGTTCCAATTCGTTCCAACGGCTTTGTAATAGACGGGAGAATAGGCGGTGGCGCAGTGCGTTTCCAGTTTCCACTTGCATACGGGCACTGAGCCAGGTGTCGACGGCTCCGCACAGAAGTTGGGCGATTAACAAAGCGATAGTAAGGATAGCGGCATTGGTCAGGCTTCCGATGGCGGCACCTGTGGCAATGTCGATGACGACCTTGGAAGCATAAATAAAAGCAAGAGAAACCGCTACCCCAATGATACCTGTGAGGCAGGAGAGGAGAATACGTCCCCGTTGTCCGTGAGATACTTCCCAGATGTACTTTATTTGTTCTGTCTTCATAATAAGTTAGTTACGAGCTGCGAGCTTGTTAATTTGTATTGTTACTGTTCCCTTTATCAGCGTCACCGGATACCATAACGCCTCATTGGGAGCAAACTTTCGCAGCTTCATGCAGCGTTTGGTTGCCCGGCAGAAAGTGTGCCATTTCCCGGCCCAATAACCTTTGGGACGTGGCTTGATGCGTGCGTCATGCTGACCGAAGTTTCCGGTAGCAAAGATATCATCCAGTAAGATTTCTCCTGCCCGTTCCATACTTTTGACGGAGAAGGGCAGGTTGTCTTCCGGTAAACCCAGATAATGCACGGCGATATATCCGAAAGCTTTTGCGGCACGTAGCAATCCTACTTTGCGGAAATACTTTTCCAGCAAAAGTTTGTCAATATCTTCATGACGTGTTGCCAACAGACGGGTCCAGTCGCAAACTTGGCGAAGGCCGATGCCGCTGTTCAGGAAATGGACGAATGCATGCATGAAGATATACAGCGCATTGAATGTTACAGGCGGGAGGCTGACGGGATATTCGTGTATCTCTCTTGTTTCAGCATGCTGTGGGTACCATTCCTGTATCAGACGCTGGAAGTACCGGTTACCTGCCGGATTGTTAATCCGCAGGATGATACGATGGTTTTCTATATGAACGCCATGAAATGAATAGCTGGCGTGTTTGTCCGATGCTTCTCCTTCTGCCTCTGCACCGTGACGGAGCAGAATATTGTTGGCTATGGGCTGTCCTTCCTTTCCGATATAGACGTCGATGTCGCCACATTGACGGTGCAATGGGTTTATGTAGTGAGTGGCGATGCCTTGTCCTTTCAGTAGAATAGGGTGTAGACCGGCTTCCCGGTATGGCATAAAAACTTCCGGGAGTTCTTCATTCAGGCGGAGGTTAGACTGCTCGATTTGTACTACTTTAGCTGCCCATTGCAGGTAGAGCGGTCGGGGTGGGCGCAGTTCTGCCGGCAGACTGAGCACTCCGTCGAAGGTAATGGCGAGAAGGGCTTGGGTACGTGCCAGTTGGTATATTTCTTCCCAGTCGGCACTGTTCATGCTACTGAACGGGGTTGGGTCGACGGGGGTGTTCCATAATCCGGAACGTACCAAGGTTAGGAAAGTACGACGCATATGCTATTCTATGATTCCGGCTTCCAGCCAGTTCTTTATCAGTTGTTCTGCATCCCGCTTTGCGGTTTCAGCGTCTACTTCGTAGTTTTCCGTAAGGAAATCGGTAAGGGTGTCGGTATTGAAATCTGTTCCTTCCACATGTTGCCAAAGGCGGGTTGCCGTAGGGTTCAGGCTGATGATATTGCTGAAATCTACGTTTCCTGTACCGTTGTGCATGATGATGTGTTCGTCACCAATCTGATGTAAAGTAAATCCGTTCTTAATTTTCATTGTTTGTATGTATTAGGGGTTGTTATTGTGATAATTTCTCATCTGCAAATGAAGCGGATGACACTGATTTTTTGTTACGCAGTATTTAATCCTGCGTTATTCGCGTCATCTGCGGATGAAAAATCTTTCTTCTTCTGAATATTGCCAATAGCCATCGCCTTACAGGGGTCAGTTTCATCCACCAAAAAGAGTAGCGCTGCCAGACACGGTCATTACACGGATATTCTTTCTCTTTACGGATGGCGGCAATCATTACTCCCATGACGTTGGCTATGTTGGTCTGTTCGGTTATTCGTATATTACCGTCTCCCAGTAGTGTTAGCTCTTGGCCGTTGCGGTAGATGATGCGGTGGAAGATAATACGTCCGTTCGTATCTCTGGCAAGTACGGCAACGCCCGGTTGTAAATCATCATCGGTAAAAGGGCCTAAAATAATACGGTCGCGGCGGTCTACAAGAAACGGGTTCATACTATTTCCTCTGACTGTCAGGGTTACGGTATGTCCTTCGCTGATGAGGCGTGCTACTTCGGGTAACAGTACCTCGTTGGGGATGATTCTTTTTCGTCCGTTATCTATCATTCTTTTTCGGTTATGAGTTAAATGATAAATAATCTTTTAGACGCGGATGACGCGGATGACGCGGATTTTTTTTTATCCACTTTTATAGCGCAGCTTTTTAAATCCGCGTTATCCGCGTCTAAAAAATAATATACCGAATGGCACTAATCACTTATCACTAAACATTAATCACTTTTGTTCTTTTCCATATCGTATTAAAACAAATCTCCGCCGCCTCCCTGTCCGGCAAGCATTTCAGAAAATACACCGGAGTATGGGCCGCAAGATATTTCACTGTCTCGATGACACCATTATTCAATTCTCTCACTTCCTTCAGATTAGAGCACGATGGCAATAGTGATGCGAAGGCCCGTGCCGGACTCTCTCGTTGAATCTCATTCATCGGAGCCTGTTCCAATCGTACAAATGCCCCTACAGGAACAGAGTCATTCTTGTAGCAGGGTGTCTTTCCGCTCCAGGGCGAACCGTAGACTGTGGCTTTCCCTGTTTCCCGGTTGAAATGCACGATGGGATTATCATCGTTCAGCAGTTCACAGCCGGGGATATGCTTCAGCCACAACCCGCTGTGCGTACTTTTTCCCGTTCCGCTTTTGCCTTGGAAGAGATATCCCTTTCCATCTTTCTTTATGACGGAAGCGTGCATTAATATAGTATCGGAACAAGCCGTATTGAAAGCATAAATCATCATCAGGATATTGTTGAGCACAAATGCATCCGCTTCTGTTTCGTGCAGGAACAGGACACCTTTGGTAAATCCGTAGAAGAAATAAGCTGTGTACTCTTTCGGATCGTTGGGAGCGAGGATGGTAATGAGATAAGAGTCCGTATCCGGAATCACACTGATCCTGCATGTGGCACCTTCCCATTCAAACTCGACGAGTGAGCGGTATTTAGCATGGTCTTCTTCTTGGATTTCACTCTCCGGCTGGACGGCAAGTGAGAATGCTATTTTGAGTTCTTTTTTTTTGTATGTATCTAAAGATAACAGGAAAGGTTTCAGGGAGGGAATCAGCTCTTCCGTTTTCCAGTGTGGAATGGTGGAGGAAGTACCGAATAGATAAGGCCCTACTTGATATACCTGTGCGTTACGCTCTCCTTTCATAATCTATAATATTTGATGTACCGGTGTAAAGGTAGAGGAATTCTTCTGATTGGACAACTGAATTTTACACAATATTACAGGTATCGGTTCATTTCTCCAGTCTTTTTCGTTTCGGTATGTTCCGGGGATGCTATATCTTTGTAGGCAATGAAATCATTAATCTTGAATAAACCATGAAAACTGTACTTATCTGGTTGACTTTGTGTTTCGGCACCCTGATGACCACCTGTGCCAATGGAACGGCTTATCTTTTTTCCTATTTTATCAACGACAGCAAAGACGGACTGCATCTGGCTTATAGTTACGATGGTCTGAACTGGACCGCCCTGAACGGTGGCAAGTCATACCTGACCCCTGCCGTGGGTAAAGATAAACTGATGCGTGATCCGAGCATCTGCCAGGCACCCGATGGCACCTTTCACATGGTCTGGACTTCCAGTTGGACCGACCGGATTATCGGCTATGCCTCTTCCCGCGACCTGGTTCATTGGAGCGAGCAGCGAGCCATTCCCGTCATGATGCACGAACCGACTGCCCACAATTGCTGGGCGCCCGAACTTTTCTACGATGAACCATCGCAGACGTATTATATTTTCTGGGCAACCACCATCCCAGGCCGTCATAAAGAAGTGGCAACCAGTGAGAGTGAGAAAGGCTTGAACCATCGCATGTACTACGTAACCACGAAAGATTTCCAGACCTTCTCGAAGACCAAAATGTTTTTCAACCCCGATTTCAGCGTCATTGATGCTGCCATTGTGAAAGACCCGAAGAATGAGGACCTTATTATGGTGGTGAAGAATGAAAACTCTAATCCACCGGAGAAGAATCTCCGCATTACCCGTACCAGAAATCTGGCGAAAGGATTCCCTACTAAAGTTTCCCCTTCTATCACCGGAAACTACTGGGCGGAAGGACCTGCCCCCTTGTTTGTGAGTGATACGCTCTATGTTTATTTCGATAAATACCGTGACCACCGTTACGGTGCAGTCCGTTCACTGGATCATGGCGAGACTTGGGAAGATGTGTCTGATCTGGTTTCATTCCCTCGTGGCATCCGTCACGGGACGGCTTTTGCTGTGGATGCCTCCGTTGTGGAAGCTTTGATTGCAAACTGTAATTATAATCCTCTGATTCCCGATAATCTGGCTGATCCTTCGCAGTGAAGAAATATACCCGTACACATACCTATCAGGCTGCCCACGTAGGCGATGAATCGAACGGAACCCGTTGGATGGCTGCCGTCACGGATAGCAGTCCGTACATTACGGTGGATTTGAAGGAGATACGCAACGTTGGCGAATGCCAGTTCTATTTCACCAAGCCTACCGAAGGGCATACGTGGCGACTGGAGAAGTCTGTCGATGGTAAGCATTGGCAGGCGTGTGCCGAAGAAAAGAAACTTCAGGCACGGTCTCCCCATGTGGCTGTGGGTATTGGCGAGGCACGTTATCTTCGCTTACATATTCTGCGGGGAGATGCGGGATTGTGGGAATGGAAAATATATGAATAAGGCAATGGTGATGCCTCTCCGTTAATATTTATAAGTCAGCATAATCCGCCCTTCCGAAGTATTGGAAAACACATTGGCGTGATACCTGTATTTGGTATCGCGGGTGTAGTTCATAAATGTGCCGGTGAGGTACAGTTGTTTCCGCAATTTCAGGTCCAGCCGGAGGCCGACTGCATGGAGGATGGCCCTCGAACGGTCTCCTTGAGCATTGAGCGTCTTCGGTTCCACTTCGTCCCAGTTGATGTCTTGGGGATACCCTTTCCAGGTGAACATGTGGTAGACTTCGTAGATGGTGGATATAGCAAGACGGTCCTTGTGGGTAAAGTTAAAGTTGAGCTTGCTGCTGTAGCCGCTGGCCAGGTTGTAGATGCGTTCGTCCACTTGATAATAGTCGCTGAGGGCACCTCCCAACAGAATGGCGTTGAGGTAGGCGTAACCGTCTATTCCCCAGTTTCGTTTGAGGTTTCTTTTGTAGATGAGGCCACCGCCCACGGAAGCGGGTGTACAGAATTTATAAGGTACTTTTGCCGATACTGCTGATATCGTGTCCGAATCGTAGTAATCGAAGTGCTGGTACAGCCCAAGGCTGAGGTAGTGCTTCTCATTGTTCACCAACTCTTTGGCTACCAGTCGGCCAATGATGTTTATCTGTCCCAGGACCGGTTGATCTTTCTGCCAGTTCAGGTTCGCCTGGATGGAGAAATAGTCGTAGGGTTTGGTATCTTCCGCATCGAAGCGGTCGCCGTATTCGATGTTGATTTCGGAGGCCAGACCCACACCTTTGTCCAGAATCTCGTCTTTCAGTTCCAGGGTACGTATACCCAGAGATACATCCACACTTACATCGGGTACACCGAATTGCTTACCCGAAGTGGAACGCCGCTTCCAGGCATCTCCGTTGATAATACGGGTCAAGCCGCGCATGGGAGACACCAGGAATCCGGCAAACTCCAGTCCGAAGCGTGACCAACCGGTTTTCCGGTCGTCGAGGAAATCGCCCGCAGCAGCGAGCGTGTCCAGAATATCCTGGTGCTTGGCATTACGATTCCCATGTGGATCAATATGCTGGTGCGAACCTATGCCTGGATTGGCCTTCTGAGCGAGGGCGGACTGATTTCCCGTATCCTCGGCGTTTTCGGCCTGGGCCATACAGAGCTTCTGTATACACAGGGCGCGGTGCTTCTGGGTATGGTATATAACTTCCTGCCTTTTATGGTGCTTCCCATTTATAATGTATTGGCAAAGATTGATAAAGATGTCATTTACGCAGCAAGAGATCTTGGAGCCAATGAATTTCAGACATTTACACAGATCATCTTTCCTTTGAGCATTCCTGGAATTATCAGTGGTATCACTATGGTCTTCGTACCTGCGCTGACGACCTTTGTTATTTCCGACCTTCTCGGTGGAAGCAAGATTCTTCTGATTGGAAACGTGATCGAGCAGGAATTCAAACAGGGAAGCAACTGGCATACCGGTTCCGGTTTATCCCTGGTGCTGATGATCTTCATCATCGCAAGTATGGCCGTGATCGCCAAATATGATAAAAACGGGGAGGGGACAGCATTTTAATGAAAACTATAGCAAAAAAGATCTATCTGGCACTGATCTGCATTATTCTGTATGCACCGATCGTGACTTTGATGGTCCTCTCCTTTAACAATACTAAAACACGTTCCAAATGGGGCGGATTCACCGGAAAATGGTATGTCTCTCTTTTCCAAAACAAAGAGATTATGAATGCATTGTACACAACACTGATCATTGCATTGCTCTCTGCACTGATTGCAACATTGATCGGTACTTGTGCCGCACTTGGCATGCAGGCAATGAATTCAAGAATGCGTACTCTTTTTATGGGAGTTACAAACATCCCTATGCTGAATGCCGATATCGTAACAGGAGTATCCCTGATGCTTCTCTTCATTG
>OGZG01002744.1_pt1 | contig 11444 bp, 10 predicted proteins | sample 1576781 | NCBI WGS metagenome assembly OGZG01 (sample SAMEA3541502, study PRJEB24748) | human gut metagenome | biome: human gut; feature: human-associated habitat; material: faeces | place: China | collected 2012 | reverse complement strand
CGGATATGTAGTCAATTGCCATGAAAATGATTAAAGTTACAAGAGCCTGATCCCAGCCTCCAAAAAAATAAGCAATCGTCCCACCGATTGCTCCTGTGATCGTGCAAACCATTTCTTTTTTCATCCTCGTTAGTCTTTCCTTTCTTGTTACTCTGTGAGAACATTGATTCTTCGCACCCAGATACCTTCGCCGTTCTCGTTGGCTGATATCATCATATACTTTGCATTATCCGGAACAGTAACGATATAATCACAGTCCCCTTCTTCTTCGATTTCTACAGCTGAAACCATTGTGAATCCGGCACTGCTGTTATCAACTGCAAAAATAATCGGATATTTTCCGCGTCCACTACTGGCTCGTGATACCATGCTCGTATGTATGATATACCGTTCGCCTCGTTGTACATTCAGTGTTGTACACTGTGTTTTTGCCCCTTCCATAAGTACACACGAACTGCCAGCATCTTGTGCTTCCCACAGTTTGCCGTCTGTGATAGACACTGTTTTTTCTACTGAAAAAATTGCCTGTACATTCCGGACATCCTTGCGTGTTTTTGCCATCAACGCCTTACTCTGTCCTGTAATACCTGCCATCTTTGTTTCCATATCTTTTACGTGCTCATTTGTATAACTCTTACACGCCTCAGCGTTATTGTAACATTCTTGGATGCTGTCATGGATCGACTGCCGGACATCCCGCCCGTAGACTGCCGCCAGTATCTTTTTTAAGTTCTCTGTTATAGCCATTCCTGTTCCCCTTTCCTATGAAAATGTCAGCTTCAATGCCGCATGCACACCACATGGTGCATTGTTGACTGCGTTGGTTGTATTCGGCATCGTTGCGGCAATAGATACCATATTACGGTTGACAACGCCCCGGTAGGACGATGCCGCTACCAGCGTGGATGCATTGCCACCATAAATATAATTCCCATTCTGCCGGATCTGCAGTCCGGTTGCCGATGCTATGCTAACAGAACTGCAGCCGACAATCGGTGTCGATACCGGAATGCAGAACTGCACTTCCTTGCCTGCGGATGTCACATAGCCAGCCGTGAAACATTCAATATTTATGCTGTCGCCCTTGGTCAGGATATTCATATTTCCGACTACAAACCAGTATGATCCGCTGTAGACCAGCTCCAAAACCGTGTACTGATCTATCAGCTCTGCAGGGATGTTGCTGTTCCGGTAATAGATTGGCTTCGCCCCTGTACTATTGACGTTCAGTGTTGGATTTGCAGCGGTGTTGGCATAACTGAAACGCACAAACACCCTTGCACCAGTTGCCAGTTTGAAGTTCGACAGGCTGACCGTTTTGGCAGCGGTCAAGCCTGACGTATAACACACGGCATAATGGGCAATGTCAGCCGTACCATTGAAATTAACGCCATCTATTGCCCGTGTCGTCTGGAGTTTTGTAGCTGATCCTGCGTTTCCTGTAATTGTTGTCTGTGTTCCTCCGGCATTGGCATCCACATAACTTTTCACTTTCTTCCATAACTCAGTAAGTCCTGTCTTGTCCAGATACGCCATGTCTCTTCCTCCTATATCAATTCGATCACACGCAGATGGCATCAATTTCAGCGTTGGTGATGGCATCGACTACGAACATGCCGCCCAGGGCATCCCATGCCTTGCCGTCCCAGGCCACGTTCGTTCCTGCCGGCCCGTAATCAGATGCCGCTTCCAGGTTGTACACATCACCGGCAACCTGCCCTGTAGTCGGCAGTTTTGTTGCATCTGCCAGGGAACCCTTGTACTTGTACACGCCTGTGATGTCGGATTTCTTCGCATAGGTACCAGATAAATCTGCATTTGTTGGCAAGTCATTCAGTTTTGTAAACATCACTGGAGGCATGAGACCCATATTACCAGTAGTTGCAACTGGAATATTTGCTTTTACGGTACTATCAGCAAAAGTAATTCCAATAGATGCCATGCTGTAATTTTCCTCGGCGTAGGTCATTGTCATAGCTTCCCACGTTCCCTTGCCACTAAGGATTTTACCGGTGTCACCTTTCGCTGGTGCTGGTACCAGTCCGTGTGTACCCGCTGCATTTGCGGTTGCTCCTTTGAAATCGGAATAGGTTGTATTACTTCCTGGGATACCCAGGTCAGTGAGATCTTTTTTTGTAACTGGGTTCGCGGCAGATACGTGCCCGTTCGCATCTACCGTCATTTTATAGAGTCCATTTGTTTTTGCCGTATAGCTCGGATGCGTGTACTTATTCGCACCGGCTTCAATTCCAGCCAGTTTGTTCTTCTCTGCTGTCGTGTAATCGTTCGTAGACAGTCCTTTACCGTTTACTTTGTCCACTTTTCCTGACAATGCTGTTTTAATCTTGCTCCAGAGATAAGTCAAACCCGCTGTATCCAAAAATTTTGCCATAATATTTTCTCCTTTTCTTTTAACTATAAATACAGATTTCATCAATCTGCCCATTTGTTATCGCTGTTATTGTTGTGTACTTCACACGCCCCTGCCCTGCCTGCAGCTGTTGCTGTGTGTATGTTAATGCCGTACCGCCAAGCGTGACCTTGCTGTTTGCCGGTTTTAACAGGTCTGTCACCTTCTTCGTGATCTGCAGCTGCTGCTGTATGTTGTACGTGGGTGCTGCACAAAAAACCTTTTCACCAATCTTCAGCATATCCACATCATAACCGGCATCCGACAGGTCGATTGCAGATAATTCTGTCACCAGATTTGCCCCGTTGATCTTTTTGAATGCCTTTTCGCCTTCTTCTTTCAGCTTCGTTGGGTCCTGTATTTCGGAAAACTCCACGGTCTTCGTGATGATGCCGTATTCTTTCACGGCTGCCGCGTCTTCCAGGTAATCCTTGCCACCGTTTACATTTGCGATCGTGACCGGCCATTCGTTGTTTGACGTCGATGACCCGAGCGGGATCAGACGCGTTGCAAGGTCATCCGTCTTGACGTTCTTGGTAACATCAATTATGTTCTGCCCCTGCCGTATATCCTGGCCGCCTGCCTGTTCATATTCTGCCAGGTAATCAATATAGTGCACACCGCCGACGGTTCGTGTCCGGATATACCCGCCGCTTTCTGTGACGAGTTCATCCAGAATGTCCCTCGTGGTGCTGTAATCGTTCCGCTCCCGGTCTGCCGCTTCCCCGGTAATAGTCACCTGACCGATCAGGAACTGCTTGAAATCATCCACCTGTCCGTTGTGTTTCTTAACCAGCCACTTGAAATAATTTCCTGGCGTTGTCTTTCCCGGTACATCCGTGCCGGTCTTGTGGAATGGACGGATGATGCTGTCCTGAAAAAATACCAGGTCGCCTTCTGTCTGGATCTCCATCTCAATGTTCCTGTCTTCGACGGTGTTCATCACAACGCCCCGGTAGATCGTCTTCTCACTGCCCGTCAGGTCGAACCGGACTACTTCCAGCATGGACTTTCGCCGCAGGACGGATGCCGCAAGCGGATGATCCAGGACAATCGAAACATCACAGGAGCCGTTTTTGTTGACTTCCTGAGTCAGTGCCCCTTCCGTAATGCAGCGGCCTCTTATCCACGGATGGTACAGGTAGGAACCATCCAGCGTGATCTTATACATTAGAACCTGCCTCCTCTGTATTCTACGGAAACCGTGCCGCCATCCCCTTCGAACTGCATGGTATGGCTGCCCTCTGTGATCAGGATATCAGGCACCGTGCTGTGCCCTTTTGGGATCTGGTAGCTTTTTCCGTCATATGTCACTGTGACCGCCGCCGAAGCTTCAAAAACACACCCCGTCGGCATCACATCCCCTACGACCGTGATTTCACCCGGTACCGGGATGTTTTTATAGTCTCTGATGATATCCGTTTCAAAATTGAAGCTGTCCCATTCCCAGTCATCCAGTGACGTTTTCCGTGCCAGCTTGTACGGCTCTGCATCCAGTGTGACCACGATCTGACTGTAGTGCTGGTTGAGCTTGCTGCTGTCCACGCTTACCCTGGCATCGTAATAATAGTCGTCATCCCCGAAGATAACCGGGAGCCGCCTGCCGTGCAGTTTCCCACGGATGTCACTGGCTTTTGACAGCCAGGTGCTGTAAGTCCCGTCCTTGAAGTCGAACGTCAGCTTATGTGTTGCATTGTCGTACACTGGGAAACCGGTAATGGCTTCCGTCAAGTCCAGTGCACCGTTCCTGCCGGGGATGGTCACGGTACTTTTCCGGACGGACGGCGTACCAAGGTCCACACCCAACAGTTTCAGCCCAAAATCGCCCATTTTATACTTTCCGATCTGTACATCCATCAGCTTCCCCTCCTCTGCCGGTTCCGTATTGTGTTCATGTTTTCATTGACGTATGGTGTGACCGCCTTGCCCACCGTCCTACCATCCAGGTCGACCGTGGTATGGATCTCAGCCTGTAACTGCACCGGCTGATTATTTGCCAGGCTGATCTGTGGTGATGACACGTTGACCGTCGGGCTTGCACCCATGGATTCCAGGCTTGCAATTGTGTTCTGCATCCTTTCCACTTCTGCCATGACTGCCTGCATTTCCGCCTGGGTGCCCTGCTCGATTTTCTTCCTGGCTTTTTCATATTCTTTTGTTTCCCGGTATACCTGCCATTCTTTTTCTTCCTTTTTGTTTTTGGCAGTCGTTTTCTTTTTCTTTGCTGATGTCTTGCCCGAAGCTGCAGTTCCAGTGCCCTTTGCCTCTGCTGTCGTTTTGCTGCCTTCTGCTTTTTTGCCGTCTTTTCCAAGCCCAAACGCTTTTTTAAACGCTTCGATCATATCCTTTGCAATGCCCCGCATGGATTTTTTCAGCGTTTCTTTTTCGCCATTCAGACTCTTGATCAGGCTCTTGGTGATCTTCTTTCCGGCTTCTTCGGCTGCTTCCTGTGCGGTTTTGGCTGCCTCTTCCACTTCTTTCGTCCATCCGGCTTTTACATCTGTCAGACGCTGTTCGAAGAAATCTTTCGAAAAGGTTTTGGACGAACTCTGCAGCTGTTCCCATTTCTCCTTGTACGCCGCCAGTTCTTCCGCTGACATTGCGTTCAGGTGCTCCACGAAGTTGTCTGCCTCGTTCAGGTCCATGCCAAGGATCTGGTCCATCAGGCTTTCCGGTATCTTGTCCTTAAGCTTTTTCAGACCTTCCTGGTACCGCTCGACTTGTGTCAGCTGGGTGTCCAGGTCGTACATATTGACCGGCTCTGACATCTTCTTTTTCATGTCGTCCCGAAATGAGATGATCTTGTCGTAAGCCTTCTGGTACTTTTCTGCGATCTCGTCCAGCTTCTTGTCTAAGTCGTCTTCGATCTTACCGTAAGCTTTCTCTGTCCCTTCTTTCAGGGCATCCATGAACGTTGATGTGTATTTGTTGGCATAGTTCTTGATCTTTTTGGCGTTCTTCCGGAGCTTTTTTGCTTCTTCCTGGAGCTTTTTCTTCTGCGTTGCATCCGTGGTGTTGCCCGCCTCTGTTTTCTTGTCTTTGGCCAGTTTTTCGTATTTTTTTACAACCTTATCCACATAGCCGTCAATCTTGTTATCCAGCTTGGAAACCAGGAGTTCCTGACGCTTGTCAAGCCCGCTGGTGATGGATTCCATGATCGCAGACGCCGCATCAGAATAACCGCCCTTTGCTGCATCCACTTCACCGGCAGCCTTGACGGCTTCCTCGGACATCTTTTTCATGGTCTTTTTCAGCTTCGGGACTTCGGCTTCAATGCCCTTGATCACACCGCCGACGATGTGCTTGCCGATCTCATCCTTGAAAACCTTTGATGGGGAATGGATGCCCAGTTCGTCTTTGGCGGCATCCACAGACACTTTGGCGAGGTCTCTGGCACTCTTCTCAACATCTCCGCTACCTTCATCAATGCCGACTGCCATACCGGCCGCCAGCATCTCACCAACTTCGTCACGCATGACACGGGACGGGGATTTTATGTTGCCTTCCTTTTTTGCCCCGGCAACTGCATTCCTGACCGCTGCCCTTGCAGCTTCTTCGACTGCCGGAGAATTGGCTGTCATACCGGCAACAGTTCCACGCATCAGGTTCGCACCAACGTTATAGAACCCGTTGTAATATCCCAGTGCTGCGTCTTCTGCCTTCCGGATGGAACTGCTCGCCGCCTGTGACACCTGCCCGGAATTCTGCTGGATTCCGTCCGCGGTTGCTTTCTGCGACTCTTTTCCGGCTTCCTCTCCGCCTTTCTTGGCAGCCTCTGTGACTTCCTTTTGGCCGGATTCGATCCCGCTTTTTGCCTTTTCTGTATGCTCCTTGCCGCTCTTCTCTCCGGCTTCGCCTGCCGCCTGTGCGATCTCCTGACCAGTACTGTCCCAGTTGGTTATAATGGCAGCTATTTTCTCTGAATAGGCTTCTGCCGCTTCGCCACCACTCTCAGAATATGCTGCCACTGCATCTTGTAATTCTTTTCCTGTCATTTCTGTGCACGCTTTGACAAGATTTGCACTCTGAGGTCCCAGATTAACCAAATATGAAAAAAACTCTTTCGTCATGCCCTCTCCGGCACGTCCTGCAAGGGTTATCAGGTTATCTGCCCACTGATCTACACCATTTGCTGCACTTTGCAGATGTGTTACTACATCTTCTGCCGAAATCTCTTCACCGCCCGAAAAATCTTCGTATGCATTTACAACGCCTTTCAAGTTGTTCTGAATAGACGTTTTCATGTCCTCGTAGGCTTTCTTGACTTCCTCTGACATTTCTGTTGCGGAGTCTGATACGCCCTGGTTTGATTCTTCAACAGCGGTTTTATACTCGTAAGCTTTCTCCGCTATTTTGTTGTATCTTTCGTCTGCTTCCGAAGTTGTTTCCTGTAAGCCGGCAACGACTTCTTTCTGTTCTTTTATCTGACCATTCAGGGCGTTCAGCTGCAATGCATATTTGTCAACCGGTTCACCGGCTGCTGCGTAACTGCTCGCCATTTCCTGCACGGATTCCGTGCCGTCCTGTACCGCAGCGTTATGTTCGTTAATCTTCTTTACTGCCTGTGACCGCAGGTCGTTGAGCACTTCTTCCGCTTCTGACAGCTGGATCTGTGCCTCTGCCAGATCAGAAGCCGCCTTGTTTGCTTGTTCCTGATAAGCATTTGCAAGTGCCTGCTGCTTCATGGAATCGATCACGGCATCCACTGCGGATTTCTCCCTGTTCAGTGCCCCGGTTGTTTCATCAACGGAAAGTCCAAGCTTCGGCATGGCCCCGTTGAGCTGGTCGACGATCGTGTTCATCTGTGCTTTGTCTGAGGCTGTTTTATTTGTTTTATCCGCCAGCTCGTAGAGTTTGTCCGCAAGGTTCTGGTAGGTAGCCGCTTCTGTTTTCGCACTTTTGATGCTTTCTTTTCTCTCTTTCGCATGCTCTTCCATGCTGTCTTTCAGCTCATCGTAGGAATCCTTGCACTGCTCGATCGCCTTCCGGTTCTTTACTGACTCCGATGTCCGGTCTTTCATGACCGCACCGAATGCCACGGCCGCCGCTGTAAGGGCTGTAAGGGCTACTGCTACCGCACCGACTGGATTTGCAAGGAGTGCCGCTGAAAACTTCGTAAATGCTGTTGTAACCTGTTGAACAACCAGCAACCCGACCAGTGCTGCTGCCAGTACTGCAAGGGCTGCTGCCAGTGCCGTGACTGCCGCCACAACTTCCGGGTGTTCCTTGACGAACTCCGTTGCCCATTCCATCGCATCTGTCCCGCTCTGCTGGAGTTCCATCAGTACCGGTGCAAGCTCATCACCGATCGCTATCTTCAGGTTCTCGGTGGCGTTCTGGAAACGCTGCTGGGCAAATTCCCCGGTTTCTGACATCTTCTCAAATGCAGTGGTTGCCGCCCCGGTGCTTCCTTCCATCGCCTGCACCAGGCTGTTGTATTTGGACGTTCCGCTGTTCAGGATGGACAGCATACCGACGCCGGCCTCGGAACTCGACCACATGTTGTTGAATGCGGTCGTGTCACCGTCCACGCTGTCCGCCAGTACCTGCAAAACATCCCCGAGGGAATTGCCCTCTGCCATAAGTTCGGCGAAAGTCTTGCCGGTTTTCTTCTTGAGCGTTGAGCCGACAACAGAACTTGTGCTCCCAAGTTCGTTCAGGGCCGCCTTGACGTAGGTCGTCGCCTGGGCGGTCTGTGTACCGTTGGCCGTCAGCAGTGCATAACTTGCCGACAGGTCTTCCAGGTCCATGTTGTACGCCGCCGCCAGCGGGATAACCATGCCCATGCTGGCACCTAACTGTGCAACGGATGTCTTACCTAAGTTCTGTGTCGTGATCAGGACGTCTGAAATCTTCGCTGCATCATCCGCAGACATACCATAGGCATTGATGGCGGTCGTCAGGATGTCCACGGCGGTCGTGGTGTCGGAAAACCCACCGACAGCCAGCTTGTTCGCTGTACCGACAAAATCCACCGCACTTTCGGTCGCTACCGATGCAGAAATGGCCTGGTAGGTCGCTTCTGCCAGTTCCCCGACACTCTTGCCGGTTTCACCGGACAATGCCAGGATCTCGTTCCTCATATCACCGAGCGGCTTCTGCGACTCATCTGCAATCGTGCCAACCTTGGCCATCGCCGTTTCGAACTCCATGCTTGCCTGCGTGCAGCCCATGAGTGCGTCCGTGATTGCTTTCACGGATGCCGTTACTCCGGCAGCTACCAGAGCCTGTGCAAGGGCATCAATGGCTGTACTTGCCTGGTCTGTCCCTTCCTCGAACCCGTCCCCGATGCTGTCGCCTATGTCAGAGGCACTGTCTCCCACGTCTTTTGCCGCATCCGAAACGCTGTCCACAACGTCCGACATGGCATCCTCTACTGCTTCCGCTGCACTCTCGCCTGCTTCTTCCACAGATTCCACAATGTTGTCCACAGCGTCCTGCACGGACTCTGCGGCATCCTGTCCGGCATTTTCCGCCGCATCTGTGACCGCATCCGCCGCATCTTCTGCTGCGTCCTGCACATCTTCCAGTGCATTTTCCACCTGCTTTGCCGCTTTTTCTGCGTCTTTCCCTGCTTCCTCTGCCGCCTGGGAAACGGCCTGCTCTGCCTGTTTTGCCGCATCCCGTGCATCGGAGGCAGTCTGCTGCGTTGCACCCTTCGCTGCCTGCTCGATCCGCTTTAAGCCTTTCTGAAATCCACTCTCGTCGATCTCAGTGTCAAATCTTAGTGTTCCGTCTGCCATTTCCTGCCTCCCATCTTCTTATCAGTCTCCCCACATCGCAGCTGCGAACAGGTCGCCGATCTGCTCTTCATCCCGTTCATCTTCCAGGGATATCGCCCGCTGGATCTTCTGGATCCGCTGGCGTTCCTGCCTGTCCCTGATCTTTCCCGCATCGATCGAGCGGTAGCCGATGCGGGTCTTCACACCGGAATCATCCGGCAGACCTTCCAGCAGCATCTGGAACTTCTGCCAGTGCAGGTATTTACAGGCCAGCAGGTCAATGCCGTAATAGTTCCGGAAATCGCTGACGATATACGGTGCATCCTTCTCATAGCTGAACGTCTGCTTTCCACTGCCTTCACGCTCTTTTTCCTTTTCTGCTGACCGGATGCCGGCAATGAAATCCGTGACTGCCTGGACGGCCCCCTGGATGTCCGGCGGAATCTCTTTTTTGTATAACCGCAGAATCAGAAAGAGCCGGCTGCCCGGCTCCCCTGCCTGCTTCACTTCCCCGATCAGCTTCAGCACTGCCCGAAAGTCCGTCTTGACCGGGTACAGGACGCCCCCAACCTCAACGCTTTTCGGCAGTGGTTCATATAATGGGTTCACAGGTCATCAGCCTACGGTCGGCTTTTCCAGGAACGTGCAGCTCTTGCCGTCTGCCGCAACCTTGGCATAGCCCTTGACCGGTTCGGACTTCACGCCGAACGACCCGGAATACTGCAGTGCATCGGTTCCGTCACCGGATGCATCCGGGAGGATGGAGAACTCACGTTTTCTTGCCACGAATTCATCCTCTTTGGTCGCTTCGCCCTTGTCGAAGAAGTCCACGACCACGATGTTCCTGGTCTCCCCGGTCAGCTCGTCATCGTGCACGGATGCGATGTCCATCAGGATCGGGTTGTTCTCGTGCATGTCGAAGTTATAGGACCATGAGGTGCCGTAACCGGTCACGTCGCTGTCGCTGGAATCCTTGTCCACGTACTGGCGTTCATAGGTGGTCGGGTTCTTGGACTCTGAAAGTGTCGTGAACTTCTCCATACGGGTAAATTCTGTTGGCTCCGCCCCATCGCTGGCCGGTACGCCGTAGAAGGACACCCTGCCGGTTCTCTTGACTAATTTCGTTTTATTATTTTTTTCTGCCATAATTTAAGCCTCCTGTTCATAAATTAAGCGGCACTCGATACGATACGTAGCAAGATTAGCTTCGGCATCGTATAGGTAACCGCTGTTTAAGGTTTCAACTGCTGTTGCATGTTGTTTTTCGTTTGCCAGTTCCGGAAGTTCCCCATTGTCCGAGGACTCTTCCAGCCACTCCTGAAGCCCCTGGTAGAAGCCGCTGTTCTCGATATTCACCCTGGCGTCCTCGTCATAGACTTCCTTGGAACAGATGGCGAACTGGTACTGTTTCTTTTTCCCGCCATCCACATATTTCTGGATCACCGGATCACACGGGAGCGGGTCGACGGAGTAACTCATCTCCTCACCCAGGTAATCCACGTTGACCCGGCCGTCATGTAAAAACGGACAGGTCAGGAAGAATGTGCGGATGCTCTCGATGATGCTACTTTCCGCATGCAATTTTACCCGCCTCCTTCTGGATGCTGTCCTTGTGCCGGTTCTTCATGCGTTCGAACCACTTGGACTGCTTTTTGTGTTCGTAGTACTGCCTTCTGGCATACAGTTCGGACTGGACGATCAGACCGGAACCGGTGACCGTATCACGTTTTGCCGCCCCTCTCAGTACACCACTTCGGAACGGTGTCTCCGGTTCCATACGGTCTATGCAGGTCTGATCCACATACTTTTGTGCTTCTGCAAGGTTTCCGTTGAGCCTTGCCGCAAGTCCGGCATCCCATTCCATCCTTGCCGTGAACATCCCGCCGCTTCCATGTCCACTGTAACGGACGTCCTGCGGCTGCCGGATCTGGAACGTTTTCCTGGTCTCTGCCATCATGCACCCCCTGTCACCTTGATGTGCGGATTGCCGCCATACCGGTTGTAGTTTGCCGCCGACACCTTGAAGTGTTCTGTGCCGGCCAGGTCTTTCGCCGTCTTCATCTGCACGCTGCACTGCCCTTTTACCAGGTAATCATCCTTTTTCACCAGGACTGTTATATATGGGATGCGGACTGTGAAAGTGTCCGCGGTCTTCCTGCCTTCCGTGGTGACGCTGGACTGTTCTGCCTCGTACCACCAGAGTGCCGGGATGTATGTACTATCCCATTCATCCAGACGGGTAACTGGATTATAACGGCGGTGGTAGAGGGTTGCGTCAGTGTTGGTCAGCATCGTCATACACCCCCATATCC
>OGZG01002737.1_pt1 | contig 11485 bp, 7 predicted proteins | sample 1576781 | NCBI WGS metagenome assembly OGZG01 (sample SAMEA3541502, study PRJEB24748) | human gut metagenome | biome: human gut; feature: human-associated habitat; material: faeces | place: China | collected 2012 | reverse complement strand
AACGTTTATCGCCCGCATACTTGGCGAATTTCTGCGTAACCATGCCCAATTCATAGTCGAATATCTGCCGGGGACGTTGGTTATCAAAGCTTGGTGAAATTGCATATTTCGGATTACGGCTCCCATCGCCTTCTATTTTTAGGAAATACTGACAACCATACGGAAGTCCTCGTCCATAAACAGTTCTGTTGTCACCGTGTTCCCCACTTTTCAGATGCCAGCTGGTTGTTCCATAAGAACCGGAGAAACCAAAGATTACTTCATTACACATTTCATTGTTCCAGTCGAAGGGCTCGTACCAGTTATCCGCAATTGCATAATAACCAAATTCTCCTCCGATGATACGTTTACACATATCAATACATTCTTGCCATTTAGGCTGCCCAATCCATTTTTCTGCGTTCAAATAAAGGCGTACCAGCAATGAAGCGGCAGCAGCTTTGGTAAACTGTCCTTGCTGATTGCCGTTACCGGATTGTCCGGTCTTGGATGGCAAACTCGGTAAACAGAAATCTTTTAATTCACCCTCGATGAAATCAAACATAACTTGTGGAGATACCTGTTTCCGATTCTCCGGTCGTTCATTTACAGCTTGATCGGAGCTTGTTGTTAGAACACAGTTACGGTAGCTATTGAACAGACGAAGATAACAGTAGGCCCGCATACAACGTAGTTGTGCCTTAAAACTATCAAATTCACTCTCACTTAGATTGAACTTGGAAGGATTCAGTTGGGCCAGTTCATCCAACACCAGATTACATTGACCAATACCAGCATACATGGACTCCCATCCGGATGTCCAATCTCCGGAATTAATGTCATCGTACTGATGATAATGATATTTTTCCCATTTACCGCCATCATACCACCAAGTTCCCCGAGTAGGCGTTATCAACTGATCCCCTGTCAGTTCTTCGTGTTCATGACGTCTGACAATGGATTCATAGATATGCTCAAACGGACGAAAAACAGCGTTGATAACATCCTGTTTGGTATTATAATAGTTTTGAGACATGACCTGATCATACACCGTTTCCGACAGATCTGTACAGGATGGCAAACTAATGACTGTACCTGCCATTATCCCTAATCCAATGATATATTTTGTTATTTTCATAATCGTCTTTTATTAGAAACTTACTTGTAATCCTAAAATAAACTGAAAAGCAGACGGATAATAGTTATATCCTCCTCCGAAAGTACCCGGTGTCAGTCCGTTCACTTCGTAGGTAGAAGGATCTACACCGGTAAACTTCGTAAACGTATAAAGATTGTTGGCCGTACCGAACAAACGTATCTTTTCAATATATTTCTTATTCAGGTTCATGGTATATCCTAAAGTGACGTTGTCTATCTTCAGATAATCACCCGGTTCAATGAAATAGTCGGTAATCACATTCTTACCTGTCGTGATATGTGCATTCTTCGAATAAGCGGTCGTCAACTGGTTGGTAGTCATGCTCTGCAATCCGAAATAGAAATCATGCACGTTGAATATATCAAACCCGGCAGCACCGCGGAGGGCAACAGACAAATCAAAGTTCTTATAAGTGAAGTTATGCGTCATAGAGCCGGTGAATTTCGGCAAACCGTTTCCGGTCACAGACTTATCCTCTTCCGTACCTTGGGCTACAGGAATCACATTCCCCTTTTTATCATAAATCAGCCAGTCACCTTTTTTATCCACTCCTGCATAACGATATGTAAAGTAGTTACCAATACGTTCCCCCTCTTCAATCCGCTGCAAATATCCCGGATTATTCGGATTCGCCATGCTACAGGTAGAGTAATATTTTTGTCCTTTATATATATCGTTGGAAAAACTGACAAACTTATTGTTATTAGTAGCCCCCACTAATGTGAAACTATAAGTGAAATCCTTTGTCCGGACAGCATTTACTGTAACATCAAGTTCGAAACCGGTATTACGTAATGTACCTACATTGGTATAGATGGTGGAGAACAAGTTAGGTGGTACCGGTACAGAATAATCTCCGAGCAAATCACTTTGTTTACGATGGAAATAGTTAAATGAACCGGTCACTTTGTGTGAGAAGAGTGAGAAGTCCAAACCCACATTCTGATTATGTCCTTTCTCCCAGCGCAATTCCGAGTTCGTATTTTTGCTCGGTCCCCATACATGAAAACGGTTACCATTGTATTGATACCAACCGAAAGCCCGGTAAGTAGCCAGAGAATTATAATTTCCTATTTCCTGATTACCTGTCACCCCATAGTCATAACGTACTTTCAAGTCATCAATCCATGAAAGTCCTTTCATAAACTTCTCATCCGAGATACGCCAACCGACAGATACAGCCGGGAAATTGCCCCATTTATGATTCTCGCCAAAGCGGGAAGACCCTTCGTGACGTAAAGAGAAAGTAAACAGATAGCGTTCTTTCCAATCATAATTAACACGTCCGAAAAAACTGATTAACTTATGGTCATTCTTATAGGAGCCCATCATTGTTTTTCCATCTTTTGCCGCTTCCAGCCCGGAACCCAGATTATTATAGGTCAATCCATCCGAAGAGAAATTCCAGTTTTCAGCAGACATTCCGGAATTTACACCATAATTATAGCTATACCCCACCATTGCACGGATCTGATGATTCTTGATACGTGTAGAGAAATTTGTTACCCATTCCAGATTGTTAGTCGTACTTTTGTCGAAGTCACGGCTAGCTTTTCCGGTGACGCCATCATTTACGTTAGAACCATAAGTAGACGGTGTAAACCATCCGTTAAATTTATCAACTTGATATTGAGAAATAGTGACCTGCGACTTCAATACCATATTCGGGTTTGTTGGATTAAACAGAGGCAGCAGATTAACAGCAGCCGTAGCATTCCATTCCAGCAACTTAATTTCCGTACCATTCTCTTCTTCATTCAATTGCTCTACGATATTAGAACCTTCCGTTCCACTGGGAAAACGATAGTATCCATTAACCGATTCCGAATCATAAATAGGCATTGTCGGATTGTTTTTAATAGCATTGCTATATACATTGGCTGATTTGTTCCGGTCGATAACACGAGGAGTTATATTAGCAGAAAACGTGAATAGCCCGTCTTTGGTTGTATGGTTAATATTGGCACGTGCTCCATATTCACGACGATCGGAACGCAAATCAATACCACGGGCATTACGATAGTCGGCAGTCACCCGATAGTTGGTTCTGGCATTTCCTCCGGAAAAAGTCAATGTATGCATGTGAGTCACCCCCAATTGAGTAACGGCATCAAACCAGTCTGAATCAGCTCCCATATCGGAAAGCGGATTAGACACTGTGCGATAAGCACGGTATTCTTCCGCATTCATGATGTCGAGTTCTTTTTTAGCTTTATTAAAAGTAACGGAAGTACTATAGGTTGTATGAACCTGTCCATCTTTGGTCCCTTTCTTTAAATTAATCAGGATAACCCCGTTACTACCCCGCGTACCATAGATCGCAGAAGCAGCACCGTCTTTCAATACATCAATCGATTCAATATCGGCAGGGTTAATATTCGTCATATCACCTCCCGGCACTCCGTCTACCACAATTAACGGTCCTAAACCTGCATTACGGGAAGAGACACCACGAATCTGAATACTTCCTTGATTGTTCGGATCGGCCAGAGCTGTGTTAGAAACCGAAACGCTGGAAACTTTCCCCTGCAAAAGCATGGAGGCATCGAGGCTGGATATCTGATTCAGATCTTTCGCACCTATATGCGAAATAGCCGAAGTCATTTCTTTCCGTTTCATCGTACCGTAACCCACCACTACCACTTCATTCAAAGCGGTCGATTCTTCTTTCAATACGATCTTCAATAACTGGCGGTTTTTAACAGCCACTTCTTGTGTTTCATAACCGATATAAGACACTTTCAGGTGTCCATTCTTAGGTACGTTCACCAGAAATTTACCGTCTATATCTGTAATAGTACCCTGTTTCGATTCTACGACTACTACGGAAGCGCCAATAACTGGTTCGCCCTTTTCGTCCGTCACCGTACCTGATATCTTACTTTCCTGCTGAACTTCCAAAGAAGCTCCCTTTACCTGTATACCGGAAAACAGTATCAGCAGTATACCTAACAGACAGGTACACGTTTTGAAATGAATATTCTTCATAAATAAATGATTTTATGTTAGATGATAAAGTTAACGCAATCCTCTTGCTTGTAAAGCGGAGATTAATACTTCCGGTGCATCTGTCTGTATCATACGTACTTCAGGATAAATCTGAAGAAGCTCATCCAGATAAGTCGCATTTATATCATATTCAGGTATTAATCCGGATAATACATGAAGCATATTGACTGTAGGAATCATCCCCTCACTGATAGCAGTCCCTATGGGAGTACTTTGTCCGTCGGGAGCATAAGAATATTGCACGAAATAATTTCCCGGAAGCCCAACCAGAGGTTTGTAAGCGCTTTGTGCCCATGTGTACACGTGTGCCTTTTTAGAAATAGACAACACTTCTTCTGCTTTCTGGCTACTGTTACAATAGAAAAAGACTTGTTCCATCATATCCAGTTCCTTGACAACATTCATCACTTCTTGGGTAGAGGCTGTACGTGGAGAATAATCCAGATTGAAATATATTTTTCCACGCCCTGCTTTCAGAAACTCTTCCAATGTGGGCATCTTCTCATCGGTCACCCTTCCATTCCGGTCCAACAGATTATATTGCTGAATTTCAGCATAAGTCATTTTCGTAATATCCCCTGTGCCGTTAGTCGTAGCATTGATTGTCTGGTCATGGCACACCATAACTACTCCATCGCTTGTGAGATGAGTGTCACATTCAATCACATCCGCTCCTGCATTGATGGCAGCTTCTACAGCAGATACCGAATTTTCGGGAATAGTCTTGTCTGTTGTATGAGAGCGATGCGTCATAGCCCATACCATTTTGTTATCTGCATCCCTGAATTGCTTCATGGCTTCTGTCAGCGCCAATAGGTCGTAAATACGGATCCTTTTCTGTACTACGCGCTCACCTGCTGTCACTAACATCGTGTAGTCACCACTTTGTGTATAAGCATGAGTGATAGGCGTAGCAGCTTTCCCTTCCTTGACCGTTCCGTCACCAAAGTCAACAGTAATGTCAGTATTACTATCGATATTGTTAAACACCACTTCCACTACCTCTTTCAGCATAGCACGGGTGCTCGTTTGCAGATAAGGATTCTTTTTTACGGGATCATCATCTGAACATGCTATAAAACTAATTCCGCATAAAATAATTAAACTGTATGCATATTTTATAGCCAGTAATTTTAAAATTCTTCTCTTTATAAGAAGAAAGGACAATAGATTTTCATTTCTCATTGCGCGTTTTACATTAGTTGATTTATTTAATAGATTACGTTGCAAACATAAGTAATACGCACTAAAAAAAAGGAAAAAAAACATTCAATAAAAGATGAGAATTTTTCTTTTCGTGAAAAAGAAGACCATTTAAATAAGAAAAGAAAGAAACGGGCTCTTTTGAATAAAACGGGCGTATTGCAAAAAGTACGCCCCCTATTTTCATTTGCGTTCAGGAGTGCCTGACGGTTTGCGAAGCGGGAATCCTTCTTTCTGCGGAATTCCTAAAACAGGGATTCCTTCCTTATCCCACTCTATTTTCTGCATACGCGGCGTCCGGCTATCCAAAACAAGCATATCATACAAACTCTTGCGGGCGTGATAAAGCATATACCATTCCTTACCGTCAGGTGAAGGAATAAAACAGATACTACCGGGTCCATATACATGATTTTCCGGTGCTTGCTTAAACACAGGCTCCGGTGCCTTTTTCCAAGAAGCCGGATTCAGCAGATCGCTGTCAGTATCGGCAGTCAGCAGTCCTACACAGTAGTAAGGAGTCCAATTACCACTTGCCGAATAATAAATCAATAACTTATCTTTCTTCAAAGAATAGAAGAATTGCGGTGCTTCATTGACACGAATCGGATAGGCAGTTTTATTACCATCTATACTGATCCACTGACATTCCCATTCATATTCTGGTTCGGAAATCAAAATACGGTCAGAAGCCAGTGTCCATGGGTTCTCCATTTCGGCAATATAAATACATTGATTTTCCTGATAAACTCTACGTTTCTGCCATCCACACCAGATTAAATAACGCTTTCCTCCATGTTCAAAAGTACTGGCATGAATTGCCCAATTATTATCTTCATCAGTTGATATTCTTCCCTTCATGACAAATTCCCCTTTCATCGGGTCAGCAGACTCATTCTCAAGCACATAAATCTGACGATTATCAATATTTCCATCATCCGCACAACAATAAATATACCATTTATTATTAATGTAATGTATTTCAGGTCCCCAAAGATGAAATGCGTTTGACGAATTTTGAGGTACCCACACATCTTTCTGGGATGCTTCCGCCAACCGGGTTATATCATCTGTTGCCCATAAAGTGATGCGGTCGCTCATACTTTGGGTATAATAATATATTCCGTTATGGAATACCGCCCATGGGTCTCCTCCTCTTGACAAAAGCGGATTCGTATAAACAGGTACGGAATCGAGGTCTACCCGCTCATGTGTTTTTTTATTCTGACCGGATGAGCAACCCACTAAAAGAATAAGGAGAAAATACAATAAAATTCGCATAGTAATACTTATAATATATATAAATAATAGCCTGTTAAATGACCAATTAAGAAATTCAAGACAGATACAACGAAAATGGGACGGCAATATATAACAAAAGTGTTGAACCTGCAAACAAAGAAAGTGAAAAAACAAATCAAAACAGCCCTTTACAAGCAGCAATATATGAAATAATTATTTTTCCGGCAATTTGGTTGATTCTCGCTATTTATTGGCAAATAATCAACCTTTATTTCATTTATTTTTCATCATTTTTGTGGCATAACTTTAATATTTATAGACATGAATTCCAAAATAGTATTCTTTTTCATGATTATGTGTTGCTGTTCAGTAACCTTATTTGCTCAAACAAATACGGGCAAAAAACAGACAAGTACTAATCCGGTTTTTGACGGTTGGTATGCAGATCCCGAAGGAGTCGTTTTCGGTGATAAATACTGGATTTATCCGACTTATTCAGCTCCTTTCGAACAACAATTGTACATGGATGCCTTTTCTTCCCCAGATTTGGTACACTGGAGAAAACACCCGAAAGTCCTTTCTGTCGAAAATATCAGCTGGTTAAGGAATGCTTTATGGGCACCTGCCGTGATAGAAGCAAATGGGAAATATTATTTCTATTTTGGAGCAAACAACATATATCATGAGAGTGAAGTGGGAGGTATAGGTGTGGCTGTAGCCGATCGTCCGGAAGGTCCTTTCAAGGATGCGCTCGGAAAGCCGCTGATTGGCAAGATCGTGAACGGAGCGCAACCTATTGACCAGTTTGTATTCAAGGACGATGACGGTCAGTATTATATGTATTACGGCGGTTGGGGACATTGCAATATGGTGAAGATGGGATCTGATCTAATCAGTATCGTACCTTTTGAAGACGGAACAACTTATAAAGAAGTGACTCCGGAAAATTATATAGAAGGACCTTTTATGCTTAAACACAATGGCAAATATTATTTCATGTGGTCAGAAGGCGACTGGACAGGCCCCGATTATTGTGTAGCGTATGCCATTGCGGATTCGCCTTTTGGTCCGTTCAAAAGAGTCGGAAAGATTCTGGAGCAGGACACTAAAATAGCTAATGGTGCCGGACATCATTCCATTATCAAAGGTCCGGGAAAGGATGAATGGTATATTGTCTATCATCGCCGCCCTTTGGGTGAAACCGATGGGAACTACCGCATTACTTGCATTGACCGAATGTATTTTAATAAAAACGGTACTATCAAACCTGTAAAAATGACCTCCGGCGGAATAAAAGCCAGACCATTGCGCTAACCAGTTATTTATTATAGCGATGAAACTTAAAATAATATCCATGAAAAAGTCCTTATTAGTCTTAGCTTTATTGTTTTCATTGGTATCCTTTGCTCAATCTCCGGCCGATAAATCTTTTCCTCCGGAAGAGTTGTTTGCTCTAGGATCTTACTATTACCCCGAGCAATGGGATTCCTCCCAATGGGAACGTGATTTGAAGAAAATGTCGGAGATGGGAATCAAGTTCACCCATTTTGCGGAGTTCGCCTGGGCCATGATGGAGCCGGAAGAAGGAAAGTATGATTTTGAGTGGCTGGATCGTGCCGTCTCTTTAGCAGAGAAATATGGTCTGAAGGTAATTATGTGTACTCCTACTCCCACACCTCCCGTCTGGCTGTCAAAAAAGTACCCCGACATACTGATTCAGCGGGATAATGGAGTTTCTATTCAACACGGACGGCGTCAGCATGCTTCCTGGAGTAGCGACCGTTACCGTCGTTATGTAGAAAACATTGTTTCCCGTCTGGCAATGCGTTATGGCAATCACCCTGCTGTTATCGGCTGGCAGATTGACAACGAGCCGGGACATTACGGAGTAGTGGATTACAGTGAAAATGCACAAATAAAATTCCGTGTCTGGTTACAGAAGAAATACGGCACCATCGACAAACTGAATGATACATGGGGCACCTCTTTCTGGAGCGAAACCTATCAGAACTTCGAGCAGGTTCGCCTTCCCAACCAGCAGGAGGTACCTGAAAAGCCCAATCCTCATGCCATGCTCGACCTGAACCGTTTTATGGCGGACGAATTGGCGGGCTTTGTTAATATGCAGGCAGACATCCTCCGGCGGCATATCCACAAAGACCAATGGATCACTACCAACCTGATTCCTGTTTTCAATCCGGTTGATCCGGTACGGATCGATCATACGGACTTCCTGACCTACACCCGCTATCTGGTGACTGGACATAATCAGGGAATAGGTAGCCAAGGTTTCCGGATGGGGATTCCCGAAGATCTCGGATTTTCAAATGACCAGTTTCGTAACCGTGTCGGCAAAACATTCGGAGTGATGGAACTACAGCCCGGTCAAGTAAACTGGGGAGTGTATAACCCTCAACCCTTACCCGGCGCTGTGCGTATGTGGGTGTATCACGTTTTTGCAGGTGGTGGGAAGTTTGTGTGCAATTACCGTTTCCGTCAACCTCTGAAAGGCAGTGAGCAATACCATTACGGCATGATAATGACCGATGGGGTGACTCTTTCTCCGGGCGGTGAAGAATATGTACGTATTACGCAGGAGATGAAAAAGCTTCGTGCCGCCTACGATAAGAAAAGCCGTATGCCCAAACAGCTGGCTTCCCGACGCATTGGACTGCTTTTCGATATGAACAACTATTGGGAAATGGAGTTCCAGCGTCAGACAGACCAGTGGCGGACGATGCCGCACATACATAAGTATTACAACCTGTTGAAATCCTTTGCCGCTCCCGTCGATGTGATCTCGGAGAAGGAGGATTTTTCGGGTTATCCCTTCCTAATTGCGCCGGCTTATCAGTTGCTTGATAACAATTTGGTAGAACGTTGGACTGAATACGTGAAGAATGGAGGACATCTGATTCTGACCTGCCGTACCGGGCAGAAAGACCGTAATGCCAAACTGTGGGAGGCTCCTTTAGCTGCTCCCATCCACCAACTGGCCGGAATAAACAGCCTGTACTATGACCATCTACCTCACAATCTGTATGGAAAGGTAGATTTCGGGGGCATGAAATACGCCTGGAACAATTGGGCGGACGTACTAACTCCGTCTGTCGGAACAGATGTTTGGGCTGTGTATGCGGACCAGTTTTATAAGGGAGCTGCTTCTGTGATACACCGTAGACTGGGTAGAGGAACGGCCACCTATATCGGAACGGATACCGATGACGGCAAATTGGAGAAAGAAGTAGTACGTCGTGTATATACGGAAGCCGGCGTACCGACTGAAGATTTACCGTACGGAGTGGTGAAGGAATGGCGTGACGGTTTTTACATCGCCTTGAATTATACGTCGGACATTCAGGAAATAGTCATTCCCGATGAGGCAGAAGTACTGATTGGCAGTGCACGCCTTGAACCTGCGGGAGTAGTGGTGTGGAAAGAAAAATCGGACAACAAGTATAAATAACCCAATAACAAGAAAAATGAAGATAAGAAATCTTATATCTTGCGCCCTTTGCGGGCTTACTCTCTTTGCCTGCTCACCGTGAATTTCCCGCAGCCGGGGTCTGCGGGCATAGAGCTGTTCCCGCTGCTCCGCCAGATCCGCTTCCCGTGCGCTCCGATCCGCTTCATACCGCTCCTGCGCCAGACGCAGCAGCCGTCCGTCATATGCCATGTCCCCGCTCCCTCCTTACACATATTTCCAAGCGTCGCCCGCCGACTGTGTCGGCTGCTTCGCCGGGGGCTTGTCCGCCCGTTCGATCTCCTCCGGGGTATGTAAGCCCGCCTCGTGCCAACGCTTTAAAATACCGTTGCAGTAGGGCCACTTCAGCTCGTGGCACTTGAGCACCGTCTTGTCATAGGCCAGAGCCACTGTCTCCGGCGGAAAGCCCATCTCCTGCCATGCGTTCAGATACTTCTCCTCCGATGCCACCGGCAGCCGGTCTCCCAGGCCCAGCGCCCGCATATACGGCGGGATGGCCCCCTGACGCTCCGCGTACTTTTTCAGGTACTCCACTGCGGCCCTCTGGGTGTCGATGCCCCGTCTGGCCCAGGCGTAGCCCTCCTTCTCGATCTGCCGCAGAGTGGGCCGCCGCCCCTCTCCGTACTTCCGGGTGACCCGCTCCACGCAGTGATTCACCAGCAAGAAGATCACGTCCGCCGGCAGGCCCAGATAATCGTTCAGTCCCAGCAGAACGCCCACATCCGGCGTGGTGAGCCGCTTCCCCAGCTTTTTTTCCACCTCCGCCGTCAGCAGACGGAATTCCTCGCTGCTCTCCAGCCGCCGGGCAATGTCATCCCGCTGGTAGCTGGGCTTTTCATCAGCAGGCTCCGGGATCTCCTCCGCTGCGGGCGCCAACAGCCGCAGGGCCCGCAGGGCTTGCTCCGCCGCCTCGATGCGGCTCTTTTCCCATCGCAGCTCTCCCGCCAAAGACCGGGGCTGCACTGTGCCGTGATGCCGCAGAAGCGCCAGATATAGGAGCGCCGCGTCGCCGTCGCCCCGGTCCAGCAGACGCTTTACCGTCTGGGCCGTCAGCGTGACGGACTCATCCGCCGTGTGGATCAAAATACTCGCCATCCGCGCTCCTCCTTCAGCGTGTCGAAAAAGTCTTTTCGCCCCGCGTGGGGCAGGAATACACCGTCGGCCCAGCCGGTTTCCGTGCGCTTTGCGCCCGGAAATCGGGGGCGCAACGGGTCGAAAAAATCTTTTCTTCCCGTTGCCCTTATTATCAGAACTTGTAAAAGTTCTGATAATATTTGATTTCAATGGCGCAGGAAACCCTTCTTGGGTTTCCCGCGCACACCCTTTACCCGCAAGGGGTATGCAGCATCCGTAAAGCGGCAAAGCCGCTAACGGCTGCCCTACCTTACCGTCGCGGAGAATTTACTACT
>OGZG01002735.1_pt1 | contig 11489 bp, 9 predicted proteins | sample 1576781 | NCBI WGS metagenome assembly OGZG01 (sample SAMEA3541502, study PRJEB24748) | human gut metagenome | biome: human gut; feature: human-associated habitat; material: faeces | place: China | collected 2012 | reverse complement strand
TCATCTTCTCGGCCAAACTTTCCTCAGCGGAAGTGCCCAACCACCAAGGCATAGCTTTCTTTTTGGCTTTAATGGCTTTTTCCCTATAATATTTTCGAACGATCTCTATAGAATCCGGAGCATTCCTTAATTGATCATAAGCAACTCCCATCTTACTAAAAATAGTCTGCTCTTTCGTTAATTCCATATTAATCAAATAACGGGGAGAATGGGTAACAGCTATATCGGAGAGACAATCCTCATAAGGACGGCACTTAAACTCCGCCGTCTTACCTCCCAGTTTGCCGAAGAGCATATAGATATTTTCTACATTCTTATCACGTGTAGACTCCACGATGCTACTTCCCGTAGATGTCCAATGGTTCTCTTTTGTAGATTTTACCTCAACCCCATAATATTTCTCCGCGATAATATCTGGAAAATATTGGGCGGAAACCAAGCGTATCTCCTCCACACGGAAAGGAGTTCTACCGCAAAGTTCTTTCATCACGTTCACTACTACATTTTCCAGTTCCTTACTCTTACAATCGCAATACGTACCCGGAATAGCAGCTGCTTTTTCATTCAAGTATGATTCCAGCATAAACATAAAATCCGCAAAAGCCTCATCCGCTTTTTGAAGATTTCTATTACGCACAGTAATAATATTCTCCTCTTCCATATTATCTCTTTTTAAAATACAACGGCCATAAAGTCTGTATGCGATTCGCTATATGATACGCTAATACTGGAGGAACCGCGTTACCGATCACCTTATAAGCGCCTGAGGCACTTAACTCAAAACGTGTACTGTTCTTTTTATGGGAGACAAACGTATAATCCGGCGGAAACGTCTGTATCAAAGCACATTCTCGAGGAGTTAAGCGACGTTCTTGTAAACCGGCGTCTAATTCTTCCGTAATAACGCCCCCATGCTCCCGGGATAAACGACGGTATTCTATATTTCCATGATGCTCGGAACGAATCGTCGGGCCAATATTATCCAGCGCGATCTCCTTTTGACCTTGACAATGAGCTCCCATATATTTCGCCTGTGAATAATACCGCTGGGATGGATCTTCTGTCCTATCCGGTTCCTCCAATCCTACAAATACATCCCGACAAACCACCGGTGGCAATAGTTTCTTATCTTCCACGGTGCAAGCATGTGTCGGACTCGGATAAGGATCGTAAGCTTTGGGTATCTTCTCCTCTTGAAGCGCTCTTAAAGCCTTAACCTTTAACGCGGACTTACGTATCCCGATAAAAATCACACGCTCTCTAGACTCCGGAACCCCATAATTGCCCGCATGTAAAACTTGAGGATCTAAAACAATATATCCATCCCCAGCCGCATGGGCGAAGTCTCTCTGAATAATACTTTTCACGTCTCCCAGATTCACCAGTCCCTTCACGTTCTCCGCGATAAATATCTTGGGTCTCGTAATATCGATCACCTGCTTCATCCAATAGTAAAGTTTACCCCTCGTCTCTTCCGAGGCCTCATCGTCCTCACGCAATTTCCCGGTATGATCCTTATTCGACTCAAATCCCAGACGTTTACCAGAGACACTGAAATCCTGGCAAGGAAAACCTCCCGTGACGACATCTATATTTTTAGGGAAAACTTTTTTCCCCGCTCGATGCTCTTTCACCAAGTCTACGATACTCTTTGTATTATAAACGTTTTTATCATATCCGAATCGATCCATATATTGAAGCCAAGCGGTTTGTGCCTCTTTCAATATATCATTCGCAAAGACCGTTCGAAAACGATTCTTCTGTAAACGAACCCAGTGTTCATCGATAACCTCTTGAACCCACGTATTTTGAGGAGATATAGACTTACGATGACATATAAAATCCCCCTCGAATCCTAAATCCATGCCCCCACATCCAGAGAACAGGGACAAGACCCGTAGTTCATTTGATGTATCAACCTCCTTTTCACTCATTTTCATATTCGATCCTTACTATAAGATATGCTTAAAGAACCACAAATTTACGAAGAATTTCAATTTTTTTGTTTTCATAGTCAATTGATTTTGATTCGGCATCCACTATTGGATAGTTTGTCAAAGATAGTTCTTAATCACGAGAGAGACAATATCGCAAACAAAAAATGCCTCAATAATTCTTGAGAATCTATATACATTATACAAGCAAAAGCCATGCATAGAATTATCTCTCTACACATGGCTCTTTTCACGTACTCTTTTCTTATAGGCAGTTATTCATCTTTGTTTTGGTTCCAAATAAAACATTATGTGTTTCTATACTTTATTATTCTATCATTTCAAAACAAAAGGAACATATACAGAGAGCATCAAATCCGAAAGATGTCCACGACGGCCATTAGCCGGTCCGTTATTGAAATGCTTCAAGGTATTGAAACAGCCATACTGATAAGAAAGGCCGAACTCACAATGCTTGCTTAAACGATATCCCACCTTCGCCATCACGGACAGGTCAAACACGGCTTGTGGCTGTACATAAAGCGTAGGAGCGATACCGACACCTAAATGGAATTTCTTGGTAAAACGCCAATTCCAACTAGCGGCTACGGAGATAGGCATCACAAACTCATCGAAAACATCAGCTTTCTTAGAAACATATATACCATCCTCTATACTTTCATAATAAGGAAAATACTTCGTCGTTTCCATCTTCTGAAATCCCATCGTAATATCCAAATCATAAAAGAATTTCTGTTCCGGAAGGAATCGAAAGCGATAACCGATCATACTATTTAACTTATAATCGTGCCGATAAGACCAATTTGATTCATCACCCCAAGTAGTTCGTTTCCAACTATCTTGTAAAGGAAATCCAACACCGGCACCTACTAATAAGCCATGCTCAATTTGGGCGAAAGTAGAAGTAGAAACCAATAACAGTAAAAATAAAATTTTTTTCATAAATTATCACCAGTCTTCTTTTAAACTTATTTTTGCAGTCCCTTTATTACTTTCAGGCATTTCATCTGACCAAATTTCCATTCGTCCAGAAAACTCAAATCGAGGAGGAGTTACGATTGTAACTGAGTTTCTTGGATTTTCACCAACATGCCCTAACATACCTCCTTGATCCTTAGCTAAAAGTTTATTATATACATCTGTATGTAAAAGAATTGTTACCCCATTTTTATTCTGATAATTTTTAATTGAAACATTATATACTTCAAAACCACTTCCTGACCCTGAAGCTGTAAGACGTAGTATAATCATTGTACGGTGTTTTTTCCATAAAACTTTCTTTTTTTGACTAAGATAATCAAAGCCCAATGACAAATAATTTTTATTTTCAATAGTTTGTAACTCTATAAATCTTGGAATAGCTCGAACCTTTACATAATCACCACCTGGTATTTGATATTTACTTTCAGCTAGGTTTATATCATTCTTTTCATTTGTAGCTTCATTATTACCATACAATGATATCCCTGATCCGAAATATTCCTCTAAAGCCTTATATACAGGAGCATGTGCTACACTATCTCCTATCAAAAACACCCCCCTTCTATTCACAAAAGAACTATATGTAGAACCTTTTAATTTATAATGCGCAATAAAATCTGTAGAATCATAAGGTTCAAACATGAAAACATCATCATATTTTTGTTTGAATTCTTTGATTTGATGAGCAGGCCAAGGTTGGCTAAGATCTTTCTCATAATTGTCTACAATAAGCTCCTGTTCTTGATCTGCTTCTTGCATAAGTTGCCATTGACTTACGAAACCTGCCCCCGAGAAAATATTATTTCTCTCTTCTTCTGACATATCATTCATCTCCCAAAGCATCGCATTAAAGACGGAATCATTCTTGAACTGAATACATTTATCTCCCGCATAATCTACAATTTGGAAATCTGCTTCACCAACAAAAGCCTTTGTTTGTAATCCTGTCGTTTCAGCAACATTAATCAATTCCGCATCATTACTACATGATATCATCAATAAAGTACATGCAGATGCTAAAAGCACTGTCTTTTTGTCCATACTTCTAAAATTTGAATTATTTATAAATTAAAAAAACCTTCTGCGTAGTTTTCTGAATCTGATATATAAAGTCCATAAGATCCAGAAGTACATTCATCTAATGAGATAATACTAGAAGAAACATCTTGTGTATCCACTATCTCCTCATAAACGATATTTCCATTCGCATCCACAACAGATACTCGTACCTCTCCTATATATTCTAAAAACTCCAAAGACAAAACTTTTGAAGTTTCATCTATGTCTGCTTTTATAGGTACATCCAAATTTACAGATCGCTGTTTTTTCTTAAGATGACCATGTAAAGGCACATGACCTGCAAAAGATGGAATACAAATTGAAAAAATAAACAACACTGTTAGTAGCCATTTTACATTTTTCATAATCTCTCTTTTTTTGTTATGTTTCGGTTGCAAATCTAGAGATTATATATGATCTAAAGGGGTTAAATTATGTAATCCACATAGACAAAGAAAAAAACGTAAACACTTGACAATCAAATACTATAAAAACAAATACATAGACAAACAATCGTAGAGCCCCTTAAATGAAGGTTTATTACATACTAAATATTAACAAGAGATTCATACAATCCTTGTTTACCTTCCCAATTTAATTTCTTTCGTACTCGCAAACGTGTACGATCGACGGAAGTAGGAATAATATTTAAAAGGATAGATATAGCTGTTGAATCAAGTTTAAATAATGTAAGGAAACAAAGATGCATCTCCGATGGTGACAAGCCTGCATCCTTCAGTACCTTTATAACACTAGGGTAAACTTCCATCATCAAAACTTCAATATCAATCCACATTTTTTCGGAAACGGGTGCTTCAGAATGATTAGGCTGCACAGTTTGAGATATTTTCTTTATTTTTTTAGCTAAATTACTATTGAGAATTTTAGATTCTCTTAATTCGAATAATCGAGATCTCAAGCTATCTACCTCTTTCTGTACATTTTCATATTCCACTTGCATTTTCACCGAAGAATACTGAGTATTTTGCAATTGGATTAGTTCATCACTCTTTCTCCGAAGTTCTGCATATAATTGATATATGCTTTGATTCAAAGTATTAATTTTTTCTTGTTGTTTTAAAAGTGAACGATTCTTTCTTCTTATCGTAGCTAAATAGACAATAATGAGTAAAGCACATAAAAATAACAATATCAATATAAAAGTATAATTCCTTTGCCCCTTTAATAGTAATCTTATATTTTCATTATGCAATTTCAAATGTTCATATTTTTGTTCTGTATCATATATATCGACAGATTTACTTATATTCATAAGGGAATCCTCTGCTGCTACATATTCTTCATAAAAAGACAAAGCTCTTTTATAATCATCTCTTTCTTTATTTATTTTATAATAATGATAAGCAATAGTAGCCGGTACAAAATCATTATCTATGGATACACTATTAGCCTTTTGAAGATAATTTTCCGCTTGTTCTAAATTTCCACGCTTTTGCTCAAGATCTGATAAGGTCAAATAATCCGAAGCAGTATCACTCGAATCCTCTTTTATGCTCTTCAATAAATATTTTTCAGCTAAATCATATTTTTCCAAAACATTAAATATATTACCTAGACCATTGTATACATAATTTCTAACCTCATCTACTCTCAAGGAATCTATTATCACTTCTGCTCGCTTCAATATAGTTAAAGCTAAATAATTAGAATCAACATCCATATAACTCCTTCCCTCATTCACAAACGAACGCACATAGCTTTTCATATTACCGGCCAATCGAAAATACCGTCCGCTCTCCTTATATTTTTTTGCAGCTAACACATAACGATCATCCAGTTCATACAAATCCCCCATATAACTACAAATATACCCGGCACGATTATAGTTCTTAATCGCCAACGCTACCTCCAGCGCATCGGAGTAAGCCCTCATTGCCTTCTCGTACTCCTTATCCTCCACATACGAACGCCCCAGATAAAGGCCGATCTCAGCCTCCTCTTCCCGCATCTTTTTCTTTTGATAGTATTTCAAGGCGATCTCAAGCTGGTTCGTATAAGGCATTTCGTCCTCTATTTTATCGGCGGCACGTGCGTACAACATACACCAACGGGCTATCAGACGGGGACTCATCTCTTCCGGGAGCGGAATGGAATCCAATGTAGTGATTACGCTATCCGGATAGGCATCAAACAGGCGTTCCGCCTGATTGATCAAACGGATTTCCTCAGATTCATTTTGGCATCCTACCACAAGGAAAGTCAAGGAAGTTAATAGTATATATATAAATGACTTCATCCTTTATTATAGATAAGCAAAATTAAATATTTTTAATTCATAAACAAACGATAGAACAACAAAATAACAAATACAAGAAGAAAAAACACACAATAAGTCCATGCAAAGGTATCAAGTTATATATACATGAATATCAGTGATATAAAAACATCATCATGTTTTCCGGAAAACACGTACATGTTTTTCCAAAAAGTCGTACGTGTTTTTCATAAATCACGTACGTGTTTTTCCCGGAAATCTTATAAGGAAAATAAGAACACATAAAAAATAGACAATAAGCCGGATCAGCAATAACTCATTGTACAACTTACAAATGCAACCAATCATTAATATCCAACTAGCTTATTGCTTATCTCAATTATTTTACAAACCTTTGCGACCATAATATTAAACTAAAATCTTTACTATGGAATTACAAACGATACAAAACAAGATTTATGAGATCAGAGGGCAAAAAGTCATGCTGGATTTTGATCTGGCGGAAATGTATGGAACGGAAACCGCCCAATTGAAACGTGCGGTCAGACGAAACATAGAACGCTTTCCTAATGATTTTATGTTCACATTAACAATTCAAGAATTTAACAACTTGAAAAACAATATGGTATGCCAAATTGGCATCTCAAAGAAAGGAGGTAACCAATATGCTCCATTCGCTTTCACGGAGCAAGGTATAGCAATGCTTTCTTCTGTACTCAGATCCGATACAGCCATTAAAGTCAATATCTCTATCATGCGTGCTTTCGTCGGCATACGACAAATAATAAGTTCTTCCTCCCCTTTGCTTGAACTCCAACAAGAAGTAAAGGAACTCAAAGCGTATATCGAAGAAGCATTTGCCGATTACAACGACATCAACGAAGATACCCGTACGCAACTTGAGCTAATCAATCTGTCACTCGCTGAGTTACAAGCGAAAAGAACCGAGAATCAATCTCGCCCCCGGATTGGTTACGTGAAATAAACAGTTCATGTAAATAACTCATATAAAATAAATAAATTCACTAACTTTGTGGCCTTAAATAGAAAACGATACAAAAACGATAAACGATCATGGAGTACAATTTCAGAGAGATTGAGAAGAAGTGGCACGACTACTGGATTGCCGAAAAGGTTTATAAAGTCGAAAAGGACACGAATAAGCCTAAATACTATGTATTGGACATGTTCCCCTATCCTTCCGGTGCGGGATTGCACGTTGGCCACCCGCTCGGTTATATAGCTTCTGATATTTATTCGCGTTTCAAACGTTTGCAAGGTTTTAACGTATTGCACCCGATGGGTTACGACGCTTACGGACTACCCGCCGAGCAATACGCCATCCAAACCGGACAACATCCGGAGATCACGACAAAGAATAATATAGCCCGTTATCGGGAGCAATTGGAAAAGATCGGTTTCTGCTACGATTGGAGCCGTGAGATCCGTACCTGCGATCCCGAATATTACAAATGGACGCAATGGGCCTTCATCCGGATGTTCAACAGCTACTACTGCAACGACGAGAAGCAAGCCCGCCCGATCAGCGAGTTGATACAGGCTTTCGAGACCAGTGGTACGGAAGGTCTGAACGTAGCTTGCGGAGAGGAACTTAGTTTCACCGCCGATGAATGGAAAGCCAAGAGCGATAAAGAAAAACAAGAGATATTACTCAACTACCGGATCGCTTATCGTGGCGAGACCATGGTAAACTGGTGCGCCGCCTTGGGTACCGTATTAGCGAACGATGAGGTCGTGAACGGTGTTTCCGAGCGTGGAGGCTATCCGGTGGAACAAAAGATCATGCGCCAATGGTGCTTACGTGTATCCGCTTACGCACAACGCCTGTTGGACGGATTGGATACGATCGACTGGACGGATTCCTTGAAAGAGACCCAAAAGAACTGGATCGGACGCAGCGAAGGTGCCGAGGTTCGCTTCAAGGTAAAAGACAGCGACAGGGAATTCACGATCTTTACGACCCGTGCCGATACGATGTTTGGTGTTACCTTCATGGTATTAGCTCCGGAAAGCGAATTGGTTCAACAATTAACTACGGCAGACCAAAAAGCGGAAGTAGACGCTTACCTAGATCGCACCAAGAAACGTACCGAGCGCGAGCGCATCGCCGACCGTCAGGTAACCGGTGTATTCAGTGGTTCCTACGCTATTAACCCGTTTACGGGCGAGGCGGTTCCCATCTGGATCAGCGACTATGTATTGGCCGGCTACGGTACGGGAGCGATCATGGCGGTTCCGGCGCACGATAGCCGCGACTACGCTTTCGCGAAGCATTTCGGACTGGAAATCCGCCCCTTGGTGGAAGGTTGCGACGTAAGCGAGGAAAGTTTCGATGCCAAGGAAGGTATCGTATGCAATTCTCCGAGAGCCGGCGTTACTCCTTATTGCGATCTTTCCTTGAACGGACTGACGATCAAGGAAGCGATAGCCGCTACCAAGAAATACGTAAAAGATCACGATCTGGGACGTGTGAAGATAAACTACCGCTTGCGCGACGCTATTTTCAGCCGCCAGCGTTATTGGGGCGAACCGTTCCCGGTATATTACGACGCCGATGGCATGCCTCAGATGTTGCCGGAAGAATGTCTGCCCTTGTTGCTGCCGGAAGTAGATAAATTCTTGCCTACCGAGACGGGCGAGCCTCCATTAGGACACGCCGTTAAATGGGCTTGGGACACGGTAAACCAAAAAGTCACCGAGGTATCGAAGATCGATAACCAGACGATCTTCCCGCTAGAGCTTTGTACGATGCCGGGCTTCGCCGGTTCTTCCGCTTATTATTTGCGCTATATGGATCCGCGTAATGATAAAGCCTTGGTAGCTAAAGACGTGGATGAATATTGGAGAAACGTGGATTTATATATCGGTGGTACGGAACACGCTACTGGCCACTTGATTTACAGCCGTTTCTGGAATAAGTTCTTATTCGACTTGGGTATCGTTTGCGAGGAAGAGCCGTTCAAGAAATTGATCAACCAAGGTATGATCCAAGGACGCTCGAACTTCGTGTACCGCATCAACGGAACCAATAAATTCGTTTCCTTGAACTTGAAAGACCAATACGAGGTCACCCCTATCCATGTAGACGTAAATATCGTATCTAACGATCTGTTGGATATAGAGGCTTTCAAGAACTGGCGTCCGGAATACAACGACGCGGAGTTCGTATTGGAAGATGGTAAATATATCTGCGGATGGGCGGTCGAGAAGATGTCCAAATCCATGTTCAACGTAGTGAACCCGGATATGATCGTTGAGAAATATGGTGCCGATACCCTACGTTTGTACGAGATGTTCCTAGGCCCGCTGGAGCAATCCAAGCCTTGGGATACGAACGGTATCGACGGCGTACACCGTTTCTTAAAGAAGCTTTGGGGCTTGTTCTTCGGCAATACGGATACCCTGCAAGTTACCGATGCCGAGCCTACGGCCGACGAATTGAAATCCTTGCATAAGCTGATCAAGAAAGTAACGTTCGACATCGAGCATTTCTCATACAACACGTCCATTAGCGCCTTCATGATTTGCGTGAACGAGTTAACGAGCTTAAAATGCAGCAAGCGCGCCATCTTGGAGCCGCTGATCACTTTATTGGCTCCGTTCGCTCCTCATATAGCGGAAGAGCTATGGCATCAATTAGGACATGATACGACCATCTGCGATGCCCGGTGGCCGAAACACAACGAAGAATATCTCAAGGAGAAATCCGTTGTTTACGCGATCTCATTCAATGGTAAAGCTCGCTACAACCTAGAGCTACCGGCGGATATTTCTAAGGAGGACGCCGAGAAAGCGGCTTTGAATCATGAGAACTCAGCGAAGTGGATGGAAGGCAAGGCCGTTAAGAAAGTTATTGTCGTTCCCGGCAAAATCGTTAATATCGTAGTGGGATGAACTTAAAACTCACAAAAATCTATTTTTCCGTACAGGATTATCTAATGATCCTGTTCGGAACTTTATTATACGGATTCGGATTCAACGCCTTTATCCTTTCCAACGAAATCGTGACAGGTGGGGTAAGTGGTATCTGTGCGTTGATCTTCTTTGCCTCCAATGGATTGATCCCGGTATCCGTATCTTATTTTGTCATCAACGTAGCCTTGTTGGTGGTAGCCTTAAAGATCCTTGGTCTAAAATTCTTGATAAAAACTATTTTCGGAGTTTTCTCACTCTCGGCTTCTCTCTCTCTTCGAGTGGCTGCTGAAAGGACAACCTATACTGCACGACCAGTCGTTTATGGCTATCATAATCGGAGCGTTTATGTGTGGTGCCGGACTAGGATTGGTATTCTCGGCGAACGGTAGTACCGGAGGTACGGATATTATCGGTGCGGTAATCAATAAATATAAGAATATATCGATCGGACGTATCCTTCTGTTTTGCGATTTCTTCATCATCAGTTCCTCTTTCTTCCTGTTCCATAACGTGGACAAGATCGTTTTCGGTTTCGTGGAGATGGTCATAAGCAATTACGTTCTCGACATGGTATTGAACGGTAACCGCCAATCCGTACAATTCCTCATCTTCTCCCAGAAGTACGACGAGATAGCGGATCGCATCATCCATGACTTAGGCCGTGGCTGTACGATACTGGACGGCGAGGGCGGTTATTCCCGCAAACCCGTCAAGGTAGTCGTACTACTCGCCAAGAAATCCGAATCCGTCTCCATCTTCCGGATCGTGAAACGGATAGACCACCAAGCGTTCATCTCCCAAAGCATTGTCCGAGGGGTATATGGTGAGGGGTTCGATCAGATAAAGACTTAAAAAAGAATATACAAACAATTTAAAGCATTTCCATACGTTATATATCTACCGTATAGAAATGCTTTCTTATTTAATAGATTACGAAATATGAAACTTGTATTCGCGACAAATAATCAACACAAACTGGACGAGGTCCGCAAGATAACCGCCGGATACGCGGAAATCATAAGTTTATCCGATATCGATTGCCATGACGATATCCCCGAGACGGCAGATACCTTAGAGGGAAATGCTTTGCTAAAAGCCCGCTATATCAAAGAGAAATTCGGATATGATTGTTTCGCTGACGACACGGGATTAGAAGTCGAGGTATTAAATAATGCTCCGGGAGTCTATTCGGCTCGTTACGCAGGAACAGAGCACGACTCGGAAGCTAATATGAACAAGCTGTTGTCCGAAATGAATCATAAAGAAAACAGAAAAGCACGTTTCCGCACGGTCGCGTCAAGCCCGCGTCCTAAAGCAAATTT
>OGZG01002732.1_pt1 | contig 11493 bp, 13 predicted proteins | sample 1576781 | NCBI WGS metagenome assembly OGZG01 (sample SAMEA3541502, study PRJEB24748) | human gut metagenome | biome: human gut; feature: human-associated habitat; material: faeces | place: China | collected 2012 | reverse complement strand
AAAAAGCAGAAGACCGTTGAATTGAAAGAGATTCGTCTCTCACCTAACATTGAGGCTAACGACTTGAATACCAAGATGAATGCTGCAAAGAAATTTCTTGCAAAAGGAAATAAGGTAAAGATCACACTCAGATTCAGAGGACGTGAGATGGCTCATATGAATGCAAGCAAACATATCCTTGATGATATAGCGGAGAATCTTTCAGATGTAGCGGTAGTGGAGAAAGCACCAAAGGTTGAAGGAAGAAGCATCGGTATGGTGCTGGCAGAAAAGAGATAACAATTTAAGGAGGAACACACAATGCCAAAAATGAAAACAAGCAGAGCAGCTGCAAAACGTTTCAAAGTTACAGGAACAGGAAAGTTAAAAAGAAATAAAGCCTACAAGAGACATATCTTAACTAAGAAAACAACAAAGACAAAGAGAAATCTCAGAAAAGCAACAATGACAGATGAGACAAATGTTAAGAATATGAAGAAGATTTTACCATACATGTAATCGGTAGTATTAGTTAAGGAGGAATCAACAAATGGCAAGAGTTAAAGGCGGTTTAGGCGCTAAGAAAAGACATAACAGAACATTAAAGTTAGCAAAGGGGTATAGAGGCGCTAGATCTAAGCAGTATAGAGTAGCAAAGCAGTCAGTTATGAGAGCACTTACAAGCTCATACGCTGGACGTAAAGAGAGAAAGAGACAGTTCCGTCAGTTATGGATTGCTCGTATCAACGCAGCAGCTCGTCTCAACGGACTTTCATACAGCCAGTTCATGCACGGCTTAAAGTTAGCAAACGTTGACCTTAACCGTAAGGTATTAGCTGATATGGCTGTTACAGATGCAGCAGGATTTGCTAAATTAGTAGAGGTTGCTAAATCTAAGCTTGCTTAGTTTAGCGTAAAGAGATATATGAAAAAAGCTGCCGGGCTTCACATGAAGCCCGGCAGCTTTTTTATTCTTGAGCTTTTTTGTATTTACTGCGATACTCCTTAGGCGAAAGGCCTTTTATTTTATGAAAGGTCTTTGAAAAATAAAGGCTGTTATCAAACCCTATAGAGCCTGCAATTGCTGTGATGGACAATGAGGAGTGTTTAAGCAGATAGCATGCCTGTTTGATTCTGAAATCGGTCAGATATTCCTTTGGCGATACACCTAGGATGCTCTGGAAGGAACGGAACAGGTGACTTCGGCTTAAGCCTATATATGATGCAATATCCTCAACAGTGATAGGGTATGAATAGTTGGCAGAGATGTATTCGATGCCCTTTTGTACATAGGAGTTGGCACTGTTTTGCGGTGGCTTTGATGTGGCGGCACTTACAAAGAGGGCTAGGGTGGTATATAGTCGTCCGGTCATTTCGAGTGCATTTTCAAATTCGGTGCCTCTGGCGTCGTATATATGCATGAGCTGCCTTTTAATTTCGTTTCCGTTTGATACACTGTGTATGTATGGATGCGCTTTTGTGAAATCAGTGGCTCTTAAAATGGTTGCAGCATCGCTGCCGGTAAAGCCTACCCAGGTATATTCCCAAGGATCTTTTTCATCAGCCTGATAAATCACTTCGGTATTTGGATATACAAGAAACGCATCGCCCGGGGTTAACATATGAACCTCGCCGTTTACGGTGTAACGGCCTTTACCGCTTATGATATAGTGAATCAGATAATGATCCCTGATACCCGGTCCCCACTGGTACAGACTGTCGCAGCTCTGGAAGCCTACATTATATACTGACAGAGATACAAGTTCTTTTTCTTTTACGATATAGGAGTTTTTATATTTATTGTTCATATTGCCTACCTTTACAACATTTTTACATATTTCTTCTACATTTTATTCTATACAAAAATGAGCAAATGCGCTACAATAAATTTAACAAAAATGAAAAGGAGATATTTATTATGGCAATTTTAGTTACTGGTGGAGCCGGATATATCGGAAGCCACACATGTGTGGAACTTCTTGATGCAGGCTACGATGTTGTAGTACTTGACAATCTTTCAAATTCATCTGAGAAGTCACTTGACAGAGTTAAGGCTCTTACAGGCAAAGAAGTAAAGTTCTATAAGGGAGATATCCTTGACAGAGACATCTTAAATAAGATTTTTAAGGAAGAAAAGATAGATAGCTGTATTCACTTTGCAGGACTCAAAGCAGTAGGAGAGTCTGTGGCAAAGCCTTGGGAGTACTATAACAATAATATTGCAGGAACACTTACACTTGTTGATGTGATGAGACAGAATGGCTGCAAGAGCATCATTTTCTCTTCATCAGCTACAGTATACGGAGATCCAGCACAGATTCCTATCACAGAGGAGTGTCCAAAGGGACAGTGTACAAACCCATATGGCTGGACAAAGTCTATGCTTGAGCAGATACTTATGGACATCTATAAGGCAGACAATGAGTGGAACGTTATTCTTCTTCGTTACTTCAATCCAATCGGAGCTCATAAGAGTGGTACAATGGGTGAGAATCCAAACGGTATTCCAAACAACCTCATGCCTTACATCACACAGGTGGCAGTAGGCAAGCTCAAAGAGCTTGGAGTATTCGGAGATGACTATGATACTCCTGACGGAACAGGTGTGAGAGATTACATCCATGTAGTTGACCTTGCGGTTGGACATGTCAAGGCTTTAAAGAAAATTGAGGAGAATGCAGGTCTTTGCATCTACAATCTTGGAACAGGACACGGCTACAGCGTGCTTGATATCGTAAAGAATTTCGAGGCTGCAACAGGTGTTAAGATTCCTTATACAATAAAGCCTAGAAGACCTGGCGATATTGCTACATGCTACTGTGACCCATCAAAGGCCAAGAGAGAGCTCGGCTGGGAAGCACAGTATGGTATTAAGGAGATGTGTGCCGACTCATGGAGATGGCAGAAGAACAATCCTAACGGATATGATGATTAATTTTTAATTCAGGCTTATACTTAAATTATTTATGCCTTGGAGCATTCTGTGGTAAACAGAATGTGCTCCAAGGCATTTTATTTAAGGCAGAAATATTTTTCACTTCGTGGATAGACTTAAGACGCACCCGTAGCACCGAAATGCACCTTGCATGCGTGACTAGCGAAGCTGTTTAGATACTGTAGAATTATGCCCATGAAACACAGAAATGACTTGCCATGGAAGGCAAGTCAAGGAGAACCGCGCCATGGACGGCGCGTTTCGACGGTTTCGTTAAGCAAAGTGAGCCTAAAAAGCATAATTCGTACAGTATCTTGACAGCGTAGCGTTAGCGCATGCAAGGTGCATTTCGGTGCGGCGGGTGCGTCTGGCGTCAACAACAATAAAAAAACATCGCATAAATGCGATGCTTTCGGGTTGGGCTGTATTTAATTAAATAAATATCAGTGAGCAGTCCGTACGGGAATCGAACCCGTGTTTCCGCCGTGAGAGGGCGGCGTCTTAACCGCTTGACCAACGAACCGTGTATTATACTATCATGGAGTTTCAAAAAAAGCAAGTACTTTTTTAAAAAAACTTGATTTTTTTTCCTGATAGTGCTATTATACCTATGATAACAACGTTGACTAGATTGAGAGAGGGCAAAAGTCCTCTCTCAATTCACGTTTATAAACATCAGACAGCTATTCAGAACCACTTGGAACAATTATGAATAGTTACAAGTATAAAAAAGAGAGGTGATAAAATGTCAAAGGCAAGTGTATATGAGGCAAAGACGGAGAACTTTATACAACCAATTCTTGACAGCATGAATTTTGAGCTCGTTGATGTCGAGTATGTTAAGGAAGGCGGCATGAACTACCTGAGAGCATATATCGATAAGGAGGGTGGCATAACCGTTGATGACTGTGAAGTGGTTGCAAGGCAGATGAATGAGATTCTCGACAGAGAGGACTATATTCCTGATTCGTACACCTTCGAGGTCAGCTCGCCGGGGCTTGGAAGACCTCTCAAGAAGGAAAAGGACTATGTGCGCAATATGAATAAGGAAATAGAGATTCGCACATACAGGGCTATCAACAAATCCAAGGAGTTTTATGGTCTGCTGACAGCTTATGATAAGGATACAGTGACAATAACCGATGAAGACGGCAATGAGACTACATTCAATAAGAGTGACATTGCGCTTATACGTCAGGCATTGGATTTTTAATTAAAGCGCACGATAACACAAATAGGAGGAAAAAATAATGAGCAATGAGTTATTAGAAGCGTTAAATATATTAGAGCAGGAGAAAAACATCAGTAAAGAAACTTTACTTGAGGCAATTGAGAACTCTCTTGTGACTGCCTGCAAGAACCATTTTGGTAAATCAGACAATGTAAAGGTAGAAATCGATCCTGAGACATGTGCTTTCTCATGCTACCAGGAGAAGACAGTTGTAGACGTGGTTGAGGATCCGGTTGAGGAGATTTCCTTAGCAGATGCGCACAAGGTAAACGGTAACTATCAGCTTGGAGATATCGTGAGAGTTGAGGTTAAGTCAAAGGAATTCGGACGTATCGCTACACAGAACGCAAAGAATGTTATCCTTCAGAAAATCCGCGAGGAGGAGAGAAAGGTAATATTTGACGAGTACAACAGCAAGGAAAAGGATGTTGTGACAGGTGTTGTTCAAAGATACATCGGAAAAAATGTCAGCATCAATTTAGGCAAGGCAGATGCACTTCTGACTGAGAGTGAGCAGATAAAGGGTGAGGTATTCAAGCCTACAGAGCGTATCAAGGTATATATCCTTGAGGTTAAGTCCACATCAAAGGGACCAAAGATTCTTGTTTCAAGAACACATCCTGAGCTTGTGAAGAGACTTTTCGAGTCAGAGGTTACAGAGGTTAAAGAGGGCATAGTTGAGATAAAGGCTATTTCACGTGAGGCCGGAAGCAGAACAAAGATTGCAGTATGGTCAAATGATCCAAACGTAGACCCTGTAGGAGCATGTGTAGGTATGAATGGTGCCAGAGTAAATGCTATCGTAAATGAGCTTCGCGGTGAGAAAATCGATATCATCACATGGGATGAGAATCCGGCAATACTTATCCAGAACGCACTTAGCCCTGCAAAGGTTATCTCTGTTATCGCAGATGCAGATGAGAAGTCGGCAAAGGTTGTTGTGCCGGATTATCAGCTTTCACTTGCAATCGGCAAGGAAGGACAGAATGCAAGACTTGCAGCAAGACTTACAGGCTTTAAGATTGATATCAAGAGCGAGACACAGGCCAGAGAGTCAGGGGACTTCATGGATTATGAGAATGACTATGAAGAGGATGATTATGATGACGATTATGATTATTCAGATGATGAGCTTGCTGAGAACGAGAGATTAGCCGAGGAAGAACAGGCAGATACAGAAAATGATGCAGCAGCCGGTAATGCAGATGCTTTAGATTTCGATGAGACAGATGATGTGGCAGATAGTGGTGATGAGCAGTAATGGCAAATAAAAAGATTCCAATGCGCAAATGCGTAGGCTGTCAGGAGATGAAGGAAAAGAAGTCGCTTATCCGCGTGGTAAAGACTGCGGAGGGAGACCTCATTCTCGATGACACCGGCAAGAAAAACGGCAGGGGAGCTTATATATGCAGGAGCATTGAATGCTTTAAAAAGGCAAAAAAGACAAAGGCACTTGAGCGCTCCCTTGGTGTTAGTGTATCAGAACAGGTATATGAGGAGCTTGAAAAGGAGATGAATCAAATTGACAGATAGAGTACTTTCTATGCTGGGATTAGCAGCAAAGTCAGGCAATGTGGTTAGCGGAGAGTTTTCGACAGAGAAAGCTGTAAAGACAGGAAAGGCATTTTTAGTGATAGTTGCAGATGATTCATCAGACAACACAAAGAAGCATTTTTCGGATATGACTGCTTTCTATGAGGTTCCGATTTATTTTTATAGTGACAAGGTGGGGTTAGGGAATGCAATAGGCAAAGCGTTTCGCGCTTCCCTTGCAGTAACGGATGAAAACCTTGCAAATGCAGTGATAAAAAAGCTGCAGTCGAATAAAACTGAATAGTGGAGGAAAATAGATATATGGCAAAAATGAGAGTTCATGAACTTGCAAAAGAATTAAATATAAAGTCGCAGGACGTCATAGACACATTAAACGGCACACAGTTTGCTGTCAAAAATGTGCAGAGCGGGCTTGAGGAAGAGGCACAGAAAATTGTGCGAAAGAAGTACACAAAAACAGAAGTAAAAAAAGAGGCACCTAAGAAGGAAGAGCCTAAAAAGGATGAGGCAAAGGCTTCTGACAGACCAAAGAAAAAGGCAAGCATCACAGCAGTTTTCAATGCCCAGTACAGTAAGCAGGGAAGAAAACCAAATGGTGGAAACGGCAGCGGAAATAATGGAAATAATGGTTCGCAGCGAAGAAATGGCAATGGCAGACGCGATAATCAGTCGTCACGTCCTGAGCAGCACAGCATTATTAAGCCAAGACCTGTCGGAGAGAGAGCTATGCGTCCTATAAGTGAGCGTACAGCGGATCCGTATGCAGATATGAAGACAGCCAATTCACGTCCGGCACGTCAGGCTGACGCTGATAGAAGAGGCGACAGACGTCAGGATAATGGCGATAGAACCAACAACAGAAATACTGACAGAAATACCGATAGAAATGCCGATAGAAGCAGAAATACTGACCGAAACAGCGATAGAAGACCAAACAATCGCGACAATAACCGCGATAACAGCAGGGACAACAATAGAGACAATAACAGAGACAATAACAGAGGTTTCAGAAATGACTCGAGACGTCCTGCTGAGGGTGGCAGAAGCTTTGACAGAAATAATGACAGAAGCAGAAGCAATGACAGAAATAACGAGAGAGCAGGCGGCAGAAGCGATGATAGAAACCGTTTCAGAAAAGAAACCGTTGCAGTGGCAGCTCCTGATGATGTAAGAGGAAAGGAGAGCCGCGACAGAGGCAACGATAGAAAGAATAAGCATAATCACAATCAGAGCCAGAAGCAGGATAAGCTCGGAAAGAAGCAGGAGAATTACGTCAATCTTGAGAAGCACGGCGGCAAGAAAAAGCCACAGCAGCCTAAGGCACAGCCAAAAGAGGATGAGAACGAGATTAAGACAATTTCTCTTCCGGAGAAGATTACAATCAGGGATTTAGCTGACAAGATGAAGGTTCAGCCTTCAGCCATCGTAAAGAAGCTTTTCATGAAGGGCGAGATGGTAACAGTTAACTCTGAAGTTGATTTTGCAGCTGCCGAGGAGATTGCGTTAGAGTTTAATTTCATCTGTGAGGAAGAGGAGAAGGTCGATGTGATTGCAGAGCTTCTCAAGGAGGATGAAGAGGATGAGAGCAAGATGGTTCCTCGTCCACCTGTAGTCTGCGTAATGGGTCATGTAGATCATGGTAAGACATCACTGCTTGATGCCATCAGACAGACACGTGTTACAGACCGTGAGGCAGGTGGTATCACACAGCACATCGGTGCATCTGTTGTATCGATCAATGACCAGAACATCACATTCCTTGATACACCGGGACATGAGGCATTTACAGCAATGCGTATGCGTGGTGCAAACTCTACAGATATCGCAATCCTTGTTGTTGCTGCAGATGATGGTGTAATGCCACAGACTGTTGAAGCAATAAACCATGCAAAGGCAGCCGGTGTAGAGATTATCGTTGCAGTCAACAAGATAGATAAGCCAAGTGCCAATATCGACAAGGTTAAGCAGGAGCTCTCAGAGTATGAGCTTATTCCTGAGGATTGGGGCGGAAGCACAATATTCTGTCCTGTATCTGCACATACTAAGGAGGGTATCGACAATCTCCTTGAGATGATTCTTCTCACAGCAGAGGTGCTCGAGCTCAAAGCTAATCCTGACAGAAATGCAAGAGGTCTCGTAATTGAGGCGCAGCTTGACAAGGGCCGTGGTGCGGTTGCCACAGTGCTTGTACAAAAAGGAACACTCCATGTCGGAGATCCTATCGCATGCGGAAGCAGCTATGGTAAGGTAAGAGCCATGATTGATGACAAGGGCCGCAGAGTAAAGGAGGCTAAGCCTTCTACACCTGTAGAGATACTTGGACTCAACAGTGTGCCATCAGCAGGTGAGACATTTGTGGCATGTGATTCAGAGAAGGAGGCAAAGGCATTCTCTGACACATATATTTCAGAGGAGAAGAATAAGCTCATCGAGGATACAAAGGCAAAGATGTCACTTGATGATCTGTTCTCACAGATTCAGTCCGGCAATATGAAGGAGCTTGATATCATCGTAAAGGCAGATGTACAGGGTTCAGTTGAGGCTGTTAAGCAGAGTCTTGTCAAGCTTTCAAATGAGGAGGTTGTGGTCAAGGTCATCCATGGCGGCGTTGGTGCCATCAACGAGTCAGATGTTATCCTTGCATCAGCATCAAATGCAATCATCATTGGCTTTAACGTCAGACCGGATCCTGTTGCCAAGGCTACAGCAGACCGTGAGGGCGTAGATATCAGACTTTACAAGGTTATCTACAATGCAATCGAGGACGTATCCGCTGCCATGAAGGGTATGCTTGATCCTGTATTTGAGGAGAAGGTTATCGGACATGCGGAAATCAGACAGATTTTCAAGGCTTCAGGCGTTGGAAATATTGCAGGTTCATATGTGCTTGACGGATTTATGGAGAGAGGCTGCCGTGTCAGAATAAGCAGAGAGGGTGAGCAGATATTCGAGGGAGACCTTGCTTCACTCAAGAGATTCAAGGATGACGTCAAGGAGGTCAAGACAGGCTACGAGTGTGGTCTTGTATTTGACGGATTTAATGATATTCAGGAATTGGATATCGTAGAAGCCTACAAGATGGTAGAGGTTCCAAGATAATCATATATTGGTTATCTTGAATTAATGCGGCTATTCGGATAGTTGCGGTTTAATATAAAAAGAAAGCGGGATTATATGAGAAAGAACAGCATAAAAAATATTCGTATCAACGAAGAGGTAATGCGTGAACTGTCAAATATCATACGCGGTGAGATAAAGGATCCGCGTATCAATCCCATGACAAGTGTTGTTGCTGTCGAGGTGGCACCTGATTTAAAGACAGCAAAGGCTTATATCAGTGTGCTTGGTGACAAGAAATCACAGGCCGATACACTTGCAGGACTTAAGTCAGCGGAGGGATATATACGCAGAACTCTCGCAAAGAACATCAATTTAAGAAATACACCGGCCATTACATTTATCATAGACCAGTCTATAGAGTATGGTGTTGAGATGTCTAAAAAGATTGATGAAGTAACAAAAAATCTCAAAGAGGATTAACAAAGAGGATTGATTATGACAGAGATTGATTCTATTTTAAAGGATGCACAATCAGTTGCTGTTTCCGGTCATGTGAGACCGGACGGCGACTGTGTCGGCTCAACACTTGCTGTATACAACTACATAAAGGATTATTATCCTGATATAAAGGCAAGGCTTTATTTAGAGCCAAGCCCAAACATCTTTAAGTTTATGCAAAGAGCAGATGAGATTGACAGCAGCTATGCGGATGATACAGTATACGATCTGTTCATAGCATGTGACTGCAGTGACACAGGCAGACTGGGAAGTGCAGCTAAGTATTTTGAGTCTGCAAAAAGGACACTTTGCATAGATCATCATGTTACAAACGGGGCCTTTGCAGACGCAAATTACATCTTTCCGGATGCAAGCTCAACCTGTGAGCTTGTGTTTGAACTTCTGCCGAAGGAGCGCATCACAATACAGATAGCAGAGTGTATTTACACAGGCATGGTGCATGATACAGGCGTGTTCCAGTATTCATGCACTTCAAAAAAGACTATGGATATAGCAGGCTCTTTGATGGAGATGGGAATTGATTATTCAAGGATAATCGATGATACATTTTATACAAAGACATTTGCCCAGAACAAGATTATGGGGCAGGCACTTTTGAATGCTGCTTTGTATCTGAATGGTGATGTTATATTGTCTGCAGTATCGCGCGCTGAGATGGAGAAGTACGATGTGCTTCCAAAGCATCTCGACGGTATTGTAAATCAGCTGCGCGTGACAAAGGATATAAAGGTTGCTGTATTTCTCTACGAAAATGAGGATGGTACCTACAAGGGCAGCCTGCGCGTAAACGGTGATTATGATGTGGCAAAGGTTGCGTCGGTATTTGGCGGTGGAGGACATGTAAAGGCCGCCGGATTTACGATTGACGGACCGCTTGAGGTGGCAACAGACCGCATCCTTACGGCAATTAAGGACAATATTTAGGGAGAGATTCTTGGGCAGATGGTTAATGGAATAATCAATGTATACAAGGAAAAGGGCTATACAAGCTTTGACGTTGTAGCAAAGCTTCGAGGCATATTTCACCAGAAGAAGATTGGTCATACAGGTACACTTGATCCTGATGCAGAGGGCGTCCTTCCTGTCTGCCTTGGAAAGGCAACCAGAGTGTGTGACCTTTTGACAGATAAGGACAAGGTCTATAAAGCTGTGCTGCTTTTAGGTCGGTTCCGGAAATGAAAACGAAGCTGTTGCCGGCGAAAATAAAGCGTTGAAAGAGAAAATGGTTCGGTTCTTTTTAAATTACCTGGCGGGCGATGAAACCTTATATCAAGACAATAAACCGGTATCTTTGGTCGATATTGCCCGTCAGCGCCAGTTGGTTTGGGAAGCGTGGGTAGAAGCGAACAATCGGTTTGACGAGCAAAAATTGATCGGACTCGGTAAATTGGAGCAGGAAAACTCCGGTAATTGGGATTTGCCGGCAGAGCTCGAACCGCATGCTGTTATGCCCTATTATTGGGGATGTAAGGGAGAGCCCGGGCCTGAAGGGGGATACCCGCTTTACCTCTATATGCATGGTTCCGGTGATAAGGCTCAGGAATGGGCAACCGGGATCTTACTTTGCCAAAAATTCGACGATGTTCCTTCGGCCTATTTTATACCCCAGATTCCCAATATGGGTAATTATTACCGCTGGTGGCAAAAATCAAAACAGTTTGCCTGGGAAAAGTTGTTACGCCTGGCTTTTGTTTCCGGAAATATCAATCCCGATAAAGTCTATTTTTTCGGTATATCCGAAGGGGGATACGGTAGCCAGCGTCTCGCCTCTTATTATGCCGATTATCTGGCCGGAGCAGGACCTATGGCCGGGGGAGAACCTTTGAAAAATGCACCTGTCGAAAACTGCCGGAATATTGCCTTTTCTTTTCTGACCGGAGCCGCAGATGCCGGTTTCTACCGGAATAAACTGACGACATATACCAAAAATGAATTTGAAAGATTAAAGAAATTATATCCGGAAGATTATATCCATCGGATAGAACTGATTCCAGGGAGAGGACATGCTATCGATTATACGCTTACGACTCCCTGGTTGAAACAATATACCCGCAACCCTTATCCTAAAAATGTAAATTGGGAAAATTTCGAGATGGACGGAGTGTACCGGAAGGGATTTTATAATCTGGCCGTTAAAGAACGTTCGAATGATGACTATTCTTCCCGAACTTATTATGCCAGATTATACAGCCAACGGAAGAGTGATTCGTAGAAA
>OGZG01002727.1_pt1 | contig 11505 bp, 10 predicted proteins | sample 1576781 | NCBI WGS metagenome assembly OGZG01 (sample SAMEA3541502, study PRJEB24748) | human gut metagenome | biome: human gut; feature: human-associated habitat; material: faeces | place: China | collected 2012 | reverse complement strand
AACGAAAAATAATATGTGCAGAGGACATTGTCAATTCTGCTATCATTGGAAGTGTAGAAATAATTGGATGCTCTATCAATCATCCTTCTAAATGGGCAGAGAAAACAGATGATAGTAAAGGTTATTATGAAAATCCTATTTATAACTGGGTACTAGCTAATCCTATATTATTTCCAGAGCCGATACCGGCTAAAGGGAAATTGTCATTTTGGGAGTATCCCAATATCAATTCAGAGGACGATATCTGCTTGTGTAATTTGGTCGTAAATGAAAGGAATCAAGCCGTTAGCTACGGAGAGTATTACCGATGTGCATACTGTGGTAGTAAATGGAGTAAATAACAATAATACAAAATAATAATAACATAATAGTTAGATATGAATTATACTGTCAATATCTTCTTCATTATCAATATACATTTTGATGTATTTTCTTAATAGGGCTGGATTATTGGTACATTCATCTGTTTTAATTATTTGGAGATTATTTAATCCATATAAAGATGTCAAATTCCAATTTGTCATTTCTTGTAGCGAGCGTTTTATCTCAATTTCCGATTTTGCGTCTTTAGTGAATATTGTAATATTCTTCTTTTGGGGATTAGTGGATGAAGATTGTCTTTCAAAAAAGGCTTTAAAATATTGGCTGTCATTTATGCCTAATGAATGCCCAAATATTGTAATATCATCAGCATCCATTAAATCATATACCATAGCAGGAGGATTATATTGAGAATCAAATGATTTCTGTATGAAGTCATAGTTATGAATAATTTTCTCGTCTTTTGTTCCTAATATAATATTTCTATCTAAGATACATCCATGTACATAGTTTATTGTATCATTAAACTCCATTGCAAAACTGGAATTAGGAGCTACTTCACTAAAACTCGTGTAGTTAAAAGAATATATGACAATTTGATCATTTGATTTATTCTGCATAAATGCTCTTGCGACAATTGCAGCTATAGAATTTTCGTTAATAGTTTCTTGTTGCACTTTTATGAGATATTGTATTAATCCATTTTTTATGAGTTGTAAGGCTTTTTGGTCTCGTTCAATAGGAGGATTTAATATATCTTCATGCGAGAAACTGATATAACAAGAAAAGCGTGGCAAGATTAATATTCCGTTTTTTAACAGATTATTAACAATATCTACATTAGATTTTATACATTCATAAGAATCTGTGACTGGTCCATTTGCTTGAATTTGTTCTAAAACGTTCCTTTCTTTATCGTTGTATAGGTCTATTATTTGCCCATTATTGTTTTTGATTCTTATATAATAATTGTATAACTCATTCTCCAAATCATACCATTTTACAGCATCTAAATTATCGTTCCATTTGTCATTTAGATGTTTGATTAAAGGAGATGGGTAGTCTTTGGGACAAAATTCAGATTGGCAAAAGTCCTTGTATGAAGTCTTTCTGCCTAAACAAAGGTCAAATCCGTTACCTATTATTAGAACTCTTTTTCTGTCTTTATTCATATTGCAAAGGTAAGGAAAGATTGTAATAATAAGAACTGAAATTTATATAATTGTTGAACCTTTGGTGTATTGTTTATTCGATACACCTTTATTTTTTGTGATGATGAGAAAAATAATTGTAACCGGCAGTGAGGGGTTTATAGGAAAAGCCCTTTGCCGCGAATTGACAAAAAGAGGTGTTGAAGTCATAGGACTTGATCGAAAGTCTGGTACTGAAGCCACAAAAGTATGTGAACTCCTGAAAAATGGGGGTATTGATTGTGTGTTCCATTTGGCGGCGCAAACTAGTGTGTTTAATGGAAACCTGGAACAGATCAGGAAGGATAACATTGATACTTTCATGCGAGTAGCTGATGCTTGCAATCAAAATCATGTGAAGTTAATATATGCCAGTTCGTCAACGGCTAATCCGGAGAATACCACTTCTATGTATGGAATAAGCAAGTATTTCGATGAACAGTATGCATCTATCTATTGTAAGGCTGCGACCGGGTGCCGGCTGCATAATGTATATGGACCTAATCCGCGAAAAAGAACTCTTCTCTGGTTCCTGATGGAAAAGGAAAACGTGTCATTATACAACTGTGGTCAGAATATCCGGTGCTTCACTTACATAGATGATGTCATTGAGGGGCTTATCTATTCGGTGGGTTGTAACCGGCAACTTATCAATATTTGTAACGTCCAACCTGTGACTACTATGTATTTTGCTTCTTTAGTAAAATACTACAAACCGCTTGAAATTGAGCTAATTAATGAAAAACGGGATTTTGACAATTTAGAGCAGTCGGTGAACCGGGATATCTATTTAGTACCTTTGTCCTATACGTCAGTCGAGGACGGAGTAAAAAAGGTATTCGCCATGCGGAGAGAGGATAATTCTCAAAAAAATGCGGGGGCGGAGAAATAGAAATCCTATGAATGTACAACCATTCTAATTAATTCCTGCATGTTGAGTAACTATCATTGTTTCTCCATGTAGGAATTTAATAATTTGAAGCTATGAGTAAAGAGAAGTCATTAACATTGAAACAAGAGAAGTTTTGCCAGTATTACGTTGACATTGACGGCAACGCAAGTGAAGCATACCGAATGGCTTACGACTGCTCTAAGATGAAGCAGGAGAGCGTTTGGCGCAATGCTCATGCCCTTATGCAGAACATCAAGGTTACATCAAGGATAAAAGAGATAAGAGAAAAGAGGGCAAAAGAATCTGAAGTGAAACGTGAGACTGTGGAACGTGTGCTGATGGATATCGTTACTGCGGACCCTAATGACCTGTATATTGTCGATGAACTAACAGGTAAGGTAAAGATGAAAAGTCCCTCCCAGCTTCCTAAGCGTGCCCGTAACGCATTGAAGAAGATCCAGAATAAGAGAGGGGAGGTTACCTATGAGTTCAATGGCAAAACAGAAGCGGCCCGGATATTAGGTGCTTGGAATGGATGGGAAGCAGATAAGAATGTTAACATCAAAGGTGGTGAGGGAAATAAAATCGGTGAACTTCGTATCGGCTTTGATGAAAATGGAGATTCGGAAGAATAGAACAATTTGAACTGCAAAATCCGGTATTCACCCTACGGAGAAACCTTACTTTTAGAACAATATGGTTATAAATTATAAGAAGCTAAATCCTAACGGATTCTATCTATTGAAGTACTTGAATGATGAGACTATCCGTTTTATCATTCTCTATGGAGGTTCATCTTCCGGTAAATCGTACAGTGTGGCACAAACCATACTGATACAGACATTACAGGACGGTGAGAACACTCTTGTTATGCGTAAGGTAGGAGCTTCTATTCTCAAAACCATTTATGAAGATTATAAGGTCGCTGCGATCGGTCTTGGCATATCCCATTTGTTCAAATTCCAACAGAATACTATTAAATGTCTAGTAAATGGTGCGAAGATAGATTTCTCCGGTCTTGACGATCCGGAGAAGATAAAAGGTATCTCTAACTATAAGCGAGTTCAGTTAGAGGAATGGTCAGAGTTCGAGCATCCGGATTTCAAGCAGCTACGTAAGCGTTTGCGTGGTAAGAAAGGGCAGCAGATTATTTGTACCTTCAACCCGATTAGTGAAAGCCATTGGATAAAGAAAGAGTTTATTGATAAAGATAAATGGCATGATGTACCGATGACGGTTACCATTGCCGGCAAAGAGTTGCCGAAAGAACTTACCAAGGTCAAATCCGTAAGAAAGAACGCACCCAGGCAAATACTTAATCTTCGTACTAAGCAAATCGAGGAACAGGCCCCTAATACAGTTATTATCCAATCTACCTATTTGAATAATTTTTGGGTTGTTGGTAGTCCTGACGGTACGTATGGTTTCTATGATGAGCAATGTGTTGCCGACTTTGAGTATGATAGAGTTCACGATCCGGACTATTACAATGTGTACGCATTGGGAGAATGGGGTGTCATTCGTACCGGTAGTGAGTTCTTCGGTTCCTTCAATCGTGGCAAACATTCCGGTGAGCATAAGTATGTTCCGGACTTACCTATTCATATCTCTGTCGATAACAACGTGCTTCCGTATATCAGCGTATCATATTGGCAGGTCGATTTCACAACTGGTACCAAGGTTTGGCAATTCCATGAAACGTGTGCTGAAAGCCCCAACAATACAGTAAAGAAAGCTTCCAAACTTGTTGCAAAGTATCTGAAATCTATCCAATATTCTGATAGGTTATATGTACATGGTGATGCATCAACGAAAGCGGCAAACAGCATTGACGATGAGAAGCGTTCCTGGATGGACTTATTCATAGATACATTGCAGAAAGAAGGATTCGAGATTGAAGATAAGGTAGGCAACAAGAATCCGAGTGTTGCCATGACCGGTGAGTTTATCAATGCTATCTTTGATTGTACTGTTCCCGGTATAGAGATATACATTGACGAATCATGTTCGGTATCTATTGAGGACTACATGAGCGTACAGAAAGATGCTAACGGTGCCATTCTTAAAACTAAGGTCAAGAATAAAACTACCTTGCAGACTTATGAGGAGCACGGGCACCTGTCTGATACGTTCCGATATGTCGTTGTGGATTTGTGTAGTGAGCAGTATATAGAGTTTAGTAACCGGCGAAAAAGAAACTTGTATGCTTGTAATGGCACTATTAATTTCTTCAATCCAGATACCGAATGTAAATACACTAAGAAGATTCTATATGTGATGCCGAATGTTAATGGGAAATTTGTTCTTATACAAGCGTTTAGATGTGGAAATAAATGGCATGTTGTTGATGTCGTATTTATGGATACTACTTCAACAGAAGATATACGTTCTTCTATTTTGTCCCATGAATCTGATTCATGTGTAATTGAATGTACGGATGCTTATTTCCCTTTTATTCGGGAACTCCGTTCTAGTACAAACAAGGAGATTCGTGTAATGAAAGAGTTTCCGGATGTAGATAAGCGTATTGCTGCAACATCTGATTATGTGAAAAATAGTATTCTTTTTTCTGCATCAAAAGTAGAATCTGATACGGAATATGTTGCCTTCATGAATAACCTGATGGACTATAATAAAGATAGTGAAACAAAAGAGGCCAGTGCTGTTTTGAGTGGGCTAGTACAGTTCGTTGTAAAATTAGGTTTGAATTGAATTACGTTACATGTGATTGAAAATAAGGATGTTATATTGTTGGTATTATGTTTTCGTAATTTCAAGATTTTAGTGTTTTGGAAAACGGTTTTCCTTTTTACTTAGTTTTGCTCAAAAAGGAACCCAATGAATATTTTTTTTGATAATCTATTTGGAAAGAAATCTAAGACTAAAGGTGAAGTTGAAATAGTTACTTCATCTGAAAATAAGGATATAGATACTCAAAGTGGCAAGGCTGAAAAATGGTCAGTTGCATACATTGAGGACCTTACTAGTCCTATTGTAGCGGGCAGTAACTATCTAACGCTATTCAGTACGATACCTGAAGTCTTTTTCCCGATCGATTATATTGCATCGCGAATTGCAGGTGCTAATTTTCAATTGAAGAAAACTAAGGATGACAGTATAGTATGGGCGAATAAACGAATGAATGGCATACTTAGTCGTCCTAATTGTTTGATGCGTTGGAAAGAATTGATTTATCAGCACCATATTTATAAATTGTGTACAGGGAATAGCTTTATTCGTGCCGCTATGCCTGATGTCTTTTCTACAGCTGAAAAATGGAGATATTGCGATAATTATTGGGTGCTACCTTCTGATAAGACTATTGTAGAACCTGTTTACGGGAATATGCCATTGTTTGGTATTGCCCAAACAGAAGATATTATTCGTAGCTATCGTTTGGAGTATGGTTGGAATGGTAGTTTGGAAATTCCTCCATACCAAATATGGCATGATAGAGACGGAAGTGCAGAGTTCTATTCAGGGGCTATGTTCTTGAAGTCCAAAAGTCGTCTTGCTTCCCAAAATAAGCCAATGTCAAATCTAATAGCTGTATATGAAGCTAGAAATGTGATTTATGTAAAGCGGGGTGGATTGGGCTTTATTGTAAGTAAGAAAACTGATGCTACCGGTTCAATAGCGTTGACTGACGATGAAAAGGAACAGCTTTTGAAGCAAAATTTTGAGAAGTATGGTGTAAGGAAGGGCCAGGTACCTTATGGTATTTCAGATGCAGATATTGACTTTGTTCGTACTAATCTTTCTATTGCAGAGTTACAGCCGTTTGAAGAGACTTTGGCTGATGCAATAAATATTGCAGGGGCATACGGCATCCCTGCCGTTCTTGTTCCGCGAAAAGACCAGTCCACATTTAGCAATCAGGCTACTGCTGAAAAGAGCGTATATTGTTCAACTGTTATTCCTATGGCCAAACAATTCTGCAAGGATTTTACAGCTTTCCTTGGTCTTGAAGGAGGGGGATATTATTTGGATTGTGATTTCTCTGATGTTGATTGTTTGCAGGAAGGATTGAAAGAATCCGAGGACGTAAAGACAAATATAAATAAACGTTGTCGTGAACAATTCTCATGTGGGCTTATAACGCTCAATGACTGGCGTGCCCAAATAGGTGAAAGTATGATAGAAAATCCCTTGTTTGACAAATTGAAATTTGATATGTCAGATGAGGAACTGGATAAAGTAAATCGAGTTTTTAACACTAAAAGTGGAGATGAAAAAGATGGAAGAGAAAATCAAAAGCCTTCAGTACAAGACAAAGGCAAATGATGTTGATGAGAAGGGTATCGTTACCGTTGCGGTGAACGGTATCGGTGTGAAGGACTCACAAAATGACATATCTATGCCCGGCTCATTCAATAAGACATTGAAAGAAAATATTGGTCGGATGCGTTGGTTCCTGAATCATCGTACAGACCAGTTGTTAGGTGTTCCGTTGAGTGGTAAGGAAACAGAAGGTAATTTGGTTATGGTCGGTCAGTTAAATCTTGAAAAACAGATTGGCCGTGATACGTTAGCTGATTATAAGCTGTTTGCAGAGAATGGAAGAACCCTAGAACACTCTATCGGAGTAAAAGCCATCAAAAGGGATTCTATCGATCCTTGTAAGGTGCTTGAATGGCGTATGATGGAATATTCAACATTGACAAGTTGGGGGAGTAATCCACAGACGTTCCTTGTGAATATCAAGTCTGCTACTGCTGACCAGGTAAAGGAAGCTGTTGATTTCGTCCGGAAAGCGTTCTTGCAGCATGGATATAGTGATGAACGTTTAAAAGGATACGATATGGAATTAAGTTTATTACTGAAGAGCCTCAACGGTGGTGCCGTTGTCTCATGTCCTCATTGTGGTTATCAATTTGATTATGATGCAGAAACAGAGCATACCTTTGCCCAACAGGTATTAGATTATGCTGCTGATTATCAGAGATGGATAACACAGGACATTGTAAGGGAAGAAATGGAGAAGCTCACTCCGGAGATTAGAACCCAAGTAATTTCTCTTATTGATTCTGTCAAATCAGAAAAGAAAGAATTTACTCAAAAGGGTCTACAAGACCTTATGAATTATGTAAGATGTCCCCACTGTTGGGGAAAAGTATATCGTTCGAATGCTATTCTGCAAAACACTTCTGAAGATACCACCGGAAAAAATGAGCCGTCTGTTGACACTCAAGAAAAGAATGACGGGGAAAATGGGAACGATGAAGTAACGATTAAAGCCGCTGATAATGGCACTTTACTCGATTTCAAGAGTTTGAATAGCTGTTTCGAGAATAAATAACTTAAAATTTAAATTTTATGCCTAAAAAATTTACAGTATCAGATTTTAATCTGAAAACAGACGGTCTGCCGGCAGAACAGAAAACTTTCATGGAAAACATTGTCGGCATGATGTGTGAAGTAGTTAACAAGTCACTTGAAGGATTTGCCTCACCGGAGGAGGTAACGAAACAGTTTGGTGACATCAATAATCTATTGAAAGCCTATGATGGAGAAAAGTTCCAGCAATTGGTAAAGGACAACGAGCAACTTGTAGAACAAGTTAAAACTCTAGGTGAAAGTATCGAGAAAATGAAGCAGAAAGGTCTTTCTATGGATACTATCAACAAGTTCGATGAGAAGTTGAACGAGATGCTTGATTCTGAAAAATTCAGAGATTTCGCAGAAGGAAAAACACGCAAATCAGGAGAATTTGACGGCTTCTCCTTGAAAGATGTCGTTTCCATGACTGACAATTACACCGGTGATTTGTTGATTACTCAACAACAGAAACGTGTTGTGACTCAGGTTGCCAACAAAAAGTTGCATATGCGTGATGTATTAACGACGTTGACTGCTGATCCTGCATACCCTCAACTTGCCTATGCACAAGTATATGCTTTCAACCGCAATGCCCGTTTTGTAACAGAGAATGGGCGTTTGCCTGAATCAAGCATCAAGGTAAAAGAGATACAGACAGGAACTAAGCGCCTTGGTACTCATATCCGTATCTCAAAACGTATGTTGAAATCAAGAGTGTACATTCGTTCCTACATCTTGAACATGCTTCCTGAAGCTGTTTGGATGGCAGAAGACTGGAACATCTTGTTTGGTGACGGTAATGGTGAGAATTTGCTTGGTATTATTAATAATACTGGGGTGACTTCTGTAGAGAAGATTATCAGTACAGCCATTGTTACAGGTGCCGCCGGTGCTGTAAAAGCTATTACCGGATATAACGGTGATAAGGATGTGATTGTAGAGTTTGCAGAACCACAGGATTTGATTCTTGATGGAATGAGTATCACGTTCGCTGGTGCCGCTGTTCTTACAGAACTGAACAAAACACACGCTCTTGTGAAAATGGAAGATGGGCGTATCCTTATTCCTGGTGTCGCGTTCTCTGGTGCTGAAACTGCTACGGATAAGATGACATTCAGTGTTCATGAAGCCGGCTTTAAGAATATTGAGGAACCCAACTCTGAAGATGTAGTGAAAACTGCTTTCGCCGCAATGACATATGCCCAGTATTTTCCGAATGCTATTATTCTTAATCCAATGACTGTTAACGGTATGGAATCAGAGAAAGATACGACAGGACGTAATCTTGGTATCGTTAAAATGGTTGATGGGGTGAAATATATTGCCGGTCGCCCGATTATCGAGTATGGTGGTATTCTTCCTAGTAAGTATCTTTTGGGTGACTTCAACCAAGCCGCAAATTTGGTTGATTATACCACTTTGACACTTGAATGGGCTGAAGATGTGGAGACCAAGCTTTGCAACGAGGTTGTATTGATGGCACAAGAAGAAGTTATCTTCCCGATTTATATGCCGTGGGCTTTCGCTTATGGGGATTTGGCCGCATTGAAGACTGCAATAACTAAAGCGTAGGATTATGGATTACATACTTAGAGGTAACGATAAGGATGTAACCAATGTGCTTAAAGAGCAACGCATTCGGATTAATAGAGGGATGATTCAACTCATCCCTATTTCCGAATGTGGTCTTGTTACAGAAGAAGATGCCCGAAAGACATTGGAATGTATGCTTGCAGAGAAAAATGAAGAGATTGGCAGGCTTACTGTATCCATTGTAGAGAAAGATAAGACAATTGTTGAACTGACAGAAGAGCGTGAAACAATGAAAGCTCGCATTGCAGAACTTGAAGTACAGGTGCCTTCTGATGAAAAGAATCTTCCGGTTGCCGATTCAAAAGATTTGCAAGAGGAAGATGCCAAGGAGGTAACTGTTACAGATGATAAAGCCGTTTCCGTAGAAGATGAAAAGAAAACCGGGAAAGGCAAGACTTCTAAATAACTATCGCTATGTTGATTGATGTTTCATATTTTATGTCAGGTCCCAGGCATATTGAGAATGTTTCGGTCGCTGAAATGCCTTCGCCCCAATCTCTTGCTGTGAATGAGGTGATAAATGGGTATATTAAGGCATTTCAGCCCGAATTTCTCCGGAATGTTGTTGGTGTGACTCTTTCCCAAGCTATCACAGATTATTTGGAGCTTATTGAACGGGAAAAGGAAGATTCTTTAGATGAAGTTGATATTTCAGAAGAGAAGGAAGCCCCCCAGTCCGGATATGCAGTATTATGCGAGAAGCTGTGTGAACCGTTCGCTGACTATGTCTTTTATCATATTCTTCGTGACGCAAACACCCAGGCTACAATAACCGGGCTTGTCCGTTTGAAATGTGCTAATGAATATATAGCTCCTTTGAAGAGACAAGTAAGCACATGGAATAGCATGGTAGAGAAGAATAAACAGTTTGTTGAATGGGCTATGTCGAATGATTGTCCTTTCGATGTGAAAATAACCAAGAATCTTTTGACCCCAATTAATGCTTTCAATTTATGATAGATTTAGATATAACAGAACTGTTTGAGGAGATTGTAAAGGAACTTCCAGAAGGGCTTGAAATTCTCTATCCAAATGGGAAAGGGGGAACTAAAGTTATGAAGTCCCCAAGGTTGAATTACATCTTCGGTAGCAGTCAATATATCAAAGATATTTTAGATGAATACAGTAAGTCTTCTGCCCAGTCTGAAAGGAAGTTTCCATTGGTTGCACTATTCACTCCAATTAGTGAGGATAGAGGTGATGCGGATTATTTTTCAAAAGCAAAGGTTTCGTTAATTATAGCATGTTCTTCTTGTAAAGAGTGGAGCAATGAGATGCGCAGAACCACATCTTTTAAAAATATCCTTCGGCCAATCTATAAACGTTTATTGGAAGTATTATATGAAGATTCTCGGTTCGACTGCGACTATGACGAAAAAGTGAAACATAGTTATTCAGAAAACTATTCATATGGCAGATACGGAGCCTATACAGATTCCGGTGAGGCTGTGAGCGAGCCGATTGATGCCATAAATATACGCTCGATGGAAATAAAAATTAATAATCTTAATTGTAGAAGAAAATGAGAAAGATTAGAACGTGTAAGGGTTCCCGGATGAACACTGGTAGTTCTGCTTGTAGCATTGACTGGAAAAAGGTCAAAGGTGCTATCTTGACAGAACATGGTGTCAAACTCCCTGCTGATATAACAGGTGAGAAGTTGCTCGAATTGTGCCATGCAGACCGTCCCGGGCGTATTTACCCTATTTTGCCATTCCTGGAGTATGCCAAGAATGGTGGAGAGCCTCAAGTTAATCCTGTAGGGTACGGTGCAAGTGAATACAACGGGCTTAGCGCTCAAACAGACACCTTCACTTTGAAGAAATTTGATGAGGTTTTGAATGCCCAGCTTCTGAAATGTGCCAATAAAGGATGGGACGTTTACTTTTGGAATCAGGATAATATGTTGATCGGTTATAATGATGACACTGATATCCTTGCCGGTATTCCGATGTCTACTGTTTACCCGACCGTGACACAGTACCCGACCAGTAGTGCTAAGTCTGCGATGACTGTTAGTTTTTCACATGAAGATGTGGAAGACAGCCAATTGCACTTTGACTACGTGCAGTTAGACTTCAATCCCAAGAATTTCGTTAAAGGCTTGGTTGATGTTGTGTTTCAAAAGTTGGAGGCCGAAAATACTTACAAAATAGTTGAAGTTGTTGGTGGTTATGACCGTACAGAAGA
>OGZG01002725.1_pt1 | contig 11506 bp, 10 predicted proteins | sample 1576781 | NCBI WGS metagenome assembly OGZG01 (sample SAMEA3541502, study PRJEB24748) | human gut metagenome | biome: human gut; feature: human-associated habitat; material: faeces | place: China | collected 2012 | reverse complement strand
GAAGCGCGCCTTGCAAGTTTTCAGCCAAAATCGTTCCTAATTCTGCATTTTCTTGAAGCAGCTTCTCTGCAAAAGCTGCTTTCGGCTTTCTTGGAAGTCTGAACCCCTTCATCAATTCTCCAACGATATGTTCTGCATCCGCAGCAGAACCTCCATTCCCTGCGACCAGCAGCTTTCCGCCATTTTTATAAGAACATTCTAGTACCTGATATGCCATAGCAATATCAGATTCTACGATTTTCAATGCCGGATAACGCTCGCAAAGAAGATCAATATGCTTTTTTATATTCTCTTTTAACTCGTTCATTTTCATTCTCCGTAGCTTTTCTTTATAAGCACTTCTTTGCAAACTCCAAGAGAGAATTCACAGTCATCATCTGATCGAGGTTTTCTTTACCATTTCCAATCAGCGCAGTTTTACAACCTGCATTGATACCAGCTTTAATGTCATTTTCTCCATCACCAACCATCCAAGACTGGGACAGATCAATGTTAAAGTCGCTCGCAGCCTTCAGTAACATACCTGGTTTCGGTTTTCGGCAATCACAGTCAATCTTCAGTTCTGGACGTTCGCCATCATACCCTTTATGTGGGTGGTGAGGACAATAATAAATTGCATCCAGATAAGCTCCTTCTTTGCCAAGGAGCGTTTCCATCTTATTGTGAATTTCTTCTAACTCATCAAAAGATACCTCGCCCCGAGCAATTACAGGCTGATTCGTTACAACAATTGCAAGATACCCTGACTCATTGATTTTACGAATTGCTTCTACAGCACCGTCTAGCAGTTCAAATTCATCAATGTTCCGAAGGAATCCCACATATTTATTGATGGTTCCATCTCTGTCAAGGAATATCGCTTTCTGTTTATTTTTCAGATTTTTTCCTGTAACGCGACCCTCACGATAATCGGCACACACAGAATAGTATCTATCCGGCGTACCCATATCTTTAACATACTCTGGGCTGTCGTAGCAGAACATCTTTCCTGTTCCAGCAAGCGGCTTCAACAATTGACGATCTAAGTCTACTTTTACTGGTTTTCCATCACCGCCATTTTTCCCAACAACTTCAGCATCAATCCCGGAAAGTGCTAATATCTCCGGGTTAATAACGTGAAGTCCTGCATTCACACGGTTTCGATAGTACAGTGGCCTTTCATCTTCTTTTGCAAGCCACCTTTCTACTGCACCGTTCTTATCTGCAATAATCAGCCCGCTATCATACGGATGGCTATTAGGATGAGTAAAAAGTGTAACCAGTCCACCATGTTGCTTGTGATACTCAACAAATCTGTTAAAGTCCACATCAAACATAGCATCAGCATTCAAAAGCAGAAAATCTTCTGTTAATTTGTCTTTAATCTTGAACAGCGCACCAGCATTACCCAGCGGTTCACGTTCAAAATAATATTCAATATGTACACCAAACGGCTGCCCTGTCACTGGTGAGTTTCCAGAACCGTCACCAAAGTAATCCATGATAATATTTCCAAGGTGGCTCACTGTAATAAGAATGTCATCGAAGCCCTGCTCTTTCAGACATTCAACCTCTCGTTCCAAAACAGGAATGCCTTCAATTTTTATCATCGGCTTTGGAATGTCACTCACCACTGAAGAGATACGAGTTCCTTTTCCGCCTGCCATAATCACTACTTTCATATCGTTAATCCTTCGGTGTATAATCTTCCGGTGTATAGTGGATTACTCTTGTGCCACCATCTTCAAATTTGAACGGAATGTACAGCAAATCTCTCATTGCCCAACGTACAGCATCCTGACGTTCCGGCTGCACATAAAACACGAGGAAGCCACCGCCACCAGCACCAAGCAATTTTCCACCTAGGGCACCAGCAGCCATTCCCTTTGCATAAAGTTCATCAATGCTATTTGTTGACACGGCCGAACCGGTCTGCCTCTTCAACTTCCAAGTATGGTCAAGCAGCCGTCCAAAATCATCCAAATCTCTTTCTTTATCCGTCAGAACCCGCTCTGCATCACCAACCAAAGAAAGCATCTCTTTCAACTGTTCTGTTTTATCCGTCTTTCCTGCTGCATTTGCCTTCTGCACATCAGAAGAGAAACGGGTAAAGCCCGTAAAGAACATCATCAAATTCTGATTAAGCTGCTTTTTTCTTTCTGGCGAGATGATTACCGGAAGAACCTCATAACCATCAGCATTGAAATTGATACGGTTAAAGCCTCCAAAAGATGCGGCAATCTGATCCTGCCAGCCACCAGCTTCTTGGCAGAGATTCCGCTCCAGATAAATTGCCTCATCTGCTAATTTCTTTTTATCAGCATACTTTCCTTTAAGAGCATAAAAGGCATTTAACATACCAACTGCAAACGAGCTTGACGTGCCAAGACCAGAACGTGCAGGAAGATCGGCCTCATAAGTAAGGCGAATTTCATGCATATCTAGCATTTTCATTGCGTTTCGGATTGCCGGATGCTGGATATCGTTAATATCCGTCACGCGCTCTGTCTTTGAATACGACAGCTCAGTAGAATAGTCAAAGAAGCGCGGCAAATGACGCACATTCACATAGCAGTACTTGTCAAACGTAGTAGACAAAACCGCACCACCATGTTCTTTAAAAAAATTTTCCATATCTGTTCCGCCGCCAAAAAAAGACATACGGAATGGTGTTTGTGTAATAATCATGTTTTCTCCTGCCTTATCAATCTCTCTGGAAAATATCTCTTGTGTATACTTTTTCTTTCACATCATCCAAGCACTTGTCATAGCGGTTCGCAATGATGGCGTGGCTCATTTCCTTGAACTTTGCCAGATTGTTGACCACCACAGAGCCAAAGAATGTCTCTCCGTCCTTCAGAGTCGGCTCATAGATAATGACTGTTGCGCCCTTTGCCTTCACACGCTTCATGACACCCTGGATAGAACTCTGACGGAAGTTATCGCTGTTGCTCTTCATGGTCAGACGATACACACCAATAGTGACTGCCTTTTCCTTATCCTCATCGAACTCATTCTCTGCATCGTAGCCGTAGTAGCCCGCCAGCTTCAGAACTCGGTCTGCAATAAAGTCCTTACGAGTACGATTGGATTCCACGATTGCTTCAATCAGGTTCTCCGGCACATCGGCATAGTTTGCCAGCAGTTGCTTGGTGTCCTTGGGCAGGCAATACCCGCCGTAGCCGAAGGACGGATTGTTGTAATGGCTACCGATACGCGGATCAAGGCAGACACCATCAATAATCTGCTGGGTGTTCAGCCCCTTGCTTTCTGCGTAGGTATCCAGCTCATTGAAGTAAGCCACGCGCAGAGCCAAATAGGTGTTAGCGAACAGCTTGACCGCCTCGGCCTCAGTGAAGCCCATGAACAGCGTGTCAATGTTCTCTTTGATTGCACCTTCCTGCAACAGACCGGCAAACTCATGAGCAGCTTCTACCAGACGCTCATCGTTCAGGTCAGTTCCGACGATAATGCGGGAAGGATACAGGTTATCGTAAAGAGCCTTAGATTCACGCAGGAATTCCGGACTGAAGATAATATTCTTGGTATTGAACTTCTTACGCACAGAAGCGGTATATCCAACAGGGATAGTAGATTTGATGACCATAATGGCATTCGGATTATATTCCATAACCAGCTTAATCACAGCCTCAACCGCAGAAGTATCAAAGTGCTGGGTCTTGCTATCATAGTTGGTAGGAGCCGCAATCACAACAAAATCCGCATCGCTATATGCTGCCTTTGCATCCAGCGTTGCGGTCAAATTCAAGTCTTTTTCTGCCAAGTATTTTTCGATATAGTCATCCTGAATCGGGGATTTCTTATTGTTAATCATATCGACCTTAGCCTGCACAATATCGACTGCAACCACCTGATGGTGCTGCGCGAACAGCACTCCCAACGAAAGACCTACATATCCCGTGCCAGCCACAGCGATTTTATAATTTTTCATAGTTCTGTTCTCCCTCACTAATTTTTTTATTTGATAAAACAGCAAACAAGCCCACGGCGGATTGCTCAATGGCAATCCACCGTAGGCTCGATTCGTTCTCCTTAATTTTTTACTTGCTGCTCATTTTGTGGGTCAAAACAGAGCTGCACCAAAACCTCCCACCTATAACCTCTGGATTTTAGCTTCTCCGCAGCCTGTCAGCAAATAAACACTTTTGTCGAACGAGTCGAGCCGCCAAAACCCTTTATTTATCGTGGTTTTTCTTGGTTGACCCTATTATATCTCCATCCCTCTTTCACTGCATTACTATCTACACACAACTACAGGAAGACTGCATGCCACCGTAAGTATGTTGATTCGAATCCGTCACTTCTTCAATAATGGTGTGATCTGTTTCTTTATGGTGCTGCCTATATTTCTTTTGTTCCGGTTTTTTATCCGCAGCAAACTCAGGGCAAATCGGCAAAATGCTGTTATCTTTATCATTTGTATTGCATTGATGGACTTTTTAGTGTGCGGAATTTTACTAAGTAAATACTGGGGCTCTATCAACCCAAATAACACAACTTTGTTCAGTTTACCGAGCGAAATCATCCCCCTTGCAGATTTTCCCGTGATCGTGATTTCGTTTGTAGTAGCCATCATGGTCATTTTTGTACTCATCACTTTTTATAATCCCTTTTCGAGCTACGCATTGGTAAAGCGGTCTGTCCTTATCCGGCAGGCACAGATTCTGAATCAAAACCTAGACTCCCTACTTCACACCTATAAAAATGCCTTTTGGGGAATCAAAAATTTAGGAGAAATTTCGCTGGAATGTTTGGAATCCAATCCTAAAAAATGTCGCGAGACACTGCTATGCCTGATCGACACCTCCGAGCATAATCTCGAAACTGTGAGAAATGCGCTCGCTTCGTTGCGTAAAGTCAATCCAAAAATTCGAATACTGGATATCAAGGATTGTATCATTGCCGCTTCTGTCAAGGTTTGTACCAAAAATCAGGCGCAATTCACCCTAAAAAACGACGCATCTTCAACGCTTTTGCTTGGAGATTTCTATATGCTCGAAGAAGTCTTTGTCAATCTTTTCAGGAACGCATTACAAGCAATGCAGGATACGGCGAAATCCGGGCAGATACACACGATCCTCTCTACCGAGGGTGAGTACCTGATTGTGGACTGCGTTGACAATGGAAACGGCATTCCGCAGGAAATATTAGAAGAAGTATTTACCCCTTTTTTCACCACAAAAGCTATTACAAAGAACAGCGGACTGGGCTTGACCTACGTCAAAAAAGTGGTTGAGGCGCACCGTGGGAGTATCGAAGTTACCAGCAGAGAAAAAATTGGAACGCGGTTTCGCCTCATTTTCCCAGTGATCCAAGCCAGAAAGAGGTCAAAGCAGCATGGAGAAAATTAAATGGGCAGTATGTGATGATGCTTTCTATTCCTGCTATATCTACATCTCCAAGTTGGAAAGTATAGAAGCTTTGGAATCCGTTGGACACTGCTTGAAATCAGCCGATCTTCCCGACCTAATAAGAACGAAAGATCCGGATGTGCTTTTATTGGATATTCAGATGGAGTCCACAACCTCCGGCATTGACATCATCCCAATCATAAAAACCATCAAACCTGATCTAAAGATCATCATGCTCACAGGCTATGATAATGAAGACTATATTTATCAGGCATTTGCCAATGGCGCCGATAACTATCTGCTCAAAGATATCTCTTTAGCGGAGCAGATTGCCTCAACGATTATGGATGTCTATCAGGGAACCGCCCATGTTCCAACAGGTATTGCCAAGCGGTTGGCTAACAAGACAAAGCGTGTGGAAACCGGTATGCAGTCCCTGCTGTATATGTTTGAGATCATGACAAAGCTATCCCCTTCTGAGTACGATATTCTGAAAGCCCTATATAACGGCGAGTCTTACAAACAAATCGCTTCCAGCCGATTTATTACAGATTCGACACTGCGCAACCATATATCCCGTATTCTGAAAAAATTCAAGTCTCCCTCCATGAAAGCATTGCTTCCCGCGTTACAGGAGCTGCATGTATTTGAATATCTCCATTAAAGAAATGCCCATGAATTTGGATCCAAATTCATGGGCATTTCTTCGACATTGTCTACAAAAAACAGGAGTTTACATAGAAAAAGGATGGCGATATTATATTCCCGACAGGATCTCTAAGCATTGTAGTCAAGGTGAAAATAGCACTCTGACAAGAGGGTCCAATATACAGGATTTCTATATAGAGTGCTGCTTTCCGGTTCCTTCAGAGACTACATATTAGGTACTAAAAAATTCTGATTGTTAGGAGTATAAAAAACTGCAATGCCTGTCTAAATTAACCCCAATGACATCCTGAAGAAAGAAGCATTATGCAACAGCGAAGAAGGAACCGGTTATTCGGAAGGAAGGAAAACTATGAATTCAAAAATCATCTTTATGCCCCATGCAAATATCCAGTATTCTCAGCTCGCCCCTCAGCGGCGGCACTGGGTTATGAAAAACTGCTACGAGAAGCTATTCGATTTGGTTGCGAGCGACGATTATAAGATTGCTTTTGAGGCCAGCGGAATCACCATTGAGGAGATGGCGAAGCAGGCACCGGAAGTACTGGCAAAACTGAAAGCTTTGGTAGCAGAGGGTAAGATTGAACCGGTATCCAGCCCCTATATCCATTTCATGCTGTCCAACATCCCTAAGGAAGTCTGCCTCCACTCTCTGAAGCATTCTCTGGATGTCTGGGAGCAGTATGTGGGCGAGCGTCCCAAAATCGGCTGGAATCCGGAGTGCGGCTGGGCCAGCTACATTCCCGACGTTTACAAGGAAGCCGGGCTGGAGGCGCTGGTCATGGACGCGGATTCTCTGATGTTGTCCTTTGACGAGATCCGGAGAGCCACAGGCCTGTCTTTCGATGTGCAAGGGCATTCCAACAAGAATCACCTGTTCAAGATTGAGGAATATATCAAGGATAAGCCGGATTTTCTGAAGTACATCACCAACCCTTCCGTTGCCTCCAATGGCCTCAAAATGATCTTCCGTAGTGACTGCATGGCGAATCTGCTTTTGTGGTATCTCATGGGCGCTACCGAAGGTATGCGGGCCGAACCTATCAACATGGGCGAGATTCAGGCAATGTTCTCCAAGTGGAAGGATCGCATCGCTCAGACCGGAAGTTTCATCATGCCCTACGCAGAGGATGCCGAATATATCGGCTCCAGCGCCTATTTCTATGTCAAACAGTTCAACCAGGCAAGGTTTTTTGAGGCCGAGCCGGACAGTGTCCCCCGCTTCAAAGAGATTCTGGACGCTGCCAAGGCGGCCGGCTACGAATTTACTACCCCCAGCGAGGTGCTGGAAAACGGAAGCCTCCTGGAAAACGAGTACGTTGACAACATTGAAAACGGTGTCGCGTGGCACGGTGGCACAGCGAAAGCCTGGGCCAATACCGACTATTCTCGAATCATGGATCCCGTGTGCTTGTCCGTCCTAAACGGCATTAATGCCGTGGCTGGGAAGCTGGGACAAACCATGGACACACTGGATGATGACCTGAACGGTGCTATGATGGCTTTGGCCAGCGCTTGGGTTTCCGACAGCCGCTGGCCACCCAAGCCTACCAGCCCCGGTCGGTTTAATGTCCGGGAGAGTTTGGATGACCTTTACAAAGCGAACGACTGCGTTGCGAAAGCCATGAAACACAACGGTATTGCCGAAAAGCGTGCCCTTTATTCTCCGAACCTGATGAAAACCCAGATCAAGGCCATCGACGACCTACTGATGGATATGCCGTACTTTGGAGAGTGACCAAGCAGAGAGTACCATTGTGAGGAAAAGCCATGAACATAATCAATAAAAGTTTAATTCCGCAGATTGTCATGGGTGATAAGGTCTACTGTACGGACGAAGCCGCCCGGCTGGGTTTGGAACTTTCCCAGGCTATCACAGAAACAGACGGAACGACCTTGCTTACCTTGACGCTTCGGAATCATTCCGGAAAAAGCATGCATCTGGATAAATTCAACTGGCACAGGGAGGGCAATACAGGGGATTTTCTTAATACGCCGGGGCTTTTCCTCTATTTGGAAGGCTGGCAGATGGCAACCCCCTGCGGCATCAGAAAATTTACAGACCGAGACTATCGATTCGATGCCTGGTATATGCCGTATGCAGTAGCGGAGCCGGAGGATTATTCGGAACTGCCCAATCATTTTCGGGCAGAGCATATGATGATGTTCCATGCTCCCGGAAATCAGGAAACGCTGCTAATGGGATTTGTGACAACCAGAAATCAGTTCGGCCACTTCAAAACGGTATTGTCAGAAACCGGGGTGGACTCGCTGGACATTCGTTCCAGCTGCGATGGAATGCTGGTGGAGCCAGGAGACACAGTATGCTCAGAAACATTGGCGCTGATGCAGGGTACGGATGGCTTCGAATTGCAATGCCGTTATGCGGATCTTCTTGGCCAGAACATGAAAGCCAGAACCCATCAGATGCCACCTATTGGCTGGTGCTCCTGGTATTATTATTTTTCTGAAGTGACCCAAGCGGACATTGCCTTGAATGTTGCTTATCTGGCGGAGCACCGGGAACAGTATCCCCTTCGCTATATCCAGCTGGACGATGGCTATCAAGCGATGCTTGGTGACTGGCTGTGCTGCAACGATAAATTTCCTGACGGTCTGGAGGTGGTTGCCCGGATGATCCGAACACAGGGGTTTCTTCCTGCGCTCTGGGTGGCGCCGTTTCTAGCGGAGGAGAATTCTGCGCTTCTAAGAAAGCATCCGGATTGGATGATTCATGATGAAGACGGGAAAGTGATTCTTCAGTATCCATGGCGCACCGGCAAAGCGGCTATCCTAGACGGTACAAACCCCGAAGTACTGACACATCTCAAACGGCTCTTCGCCAGGATTCGAGAAATGGGGTTTGACTACGTCAAGCTGGACTTTTTGATTGCGGCCTGCACCGTCCGGAATGGGGTTCTGCATGATTCCAAGGCGACTAGAGCGCAGGCTCTTCGCAGGGGGTTGGAGGCTATTCGGGAGGGATTCGGCGAGGACGGGTTTATCTTGGGCTGTACCGTTCCCTTTGGGGCTTCCGTTGGCGTGGTAGACGGAGAACGTATTTCCGGGGACATTGCACCCTATTGGACGCCGGACCATCCCTGGTTTGACGAAGCGCCCACAATGCCCAATTCGTCCCGCAATGTGATTCGTCATTTGTATATGAATAGGCGGCTGTGGAACAACGACCCAGACACTCTGATTGTCCGGGACGATCACACAAAACTCACTGAAAACGAGGTAATACTCTGGTATGAGCTCCTCCGGCTGACAGGTGGAATGCTCCTGCTAGGAGACAATCTGACCACCCTTTCCGCCCAGCGGAGTGGGCTGGTGAAGAAATTGCTACGCGAGCCAGACGCGTACACGGCAAGACCAGTTGACTTTTGGGCGGAGGACATCCCTTCTATTCTGCAGGCGACCCACCGTGCAAATGGCAACGTGGAAACCGCACTGTTCAATTTCTCTGACGCTCGGGCGGTACTGGACGGGAAAAACCTGTCCCCCCACAGTTGCAGGTTGACTTCAGCCGCAGTTATAAAATGTGAAGAATCCAGAAGCCAAAAATAGGTCAACACATTTCGTCGTCGCATTATCAAGAACTTACAATGGAATACAGGTATATCACATGGGATATATTCTGCCATTCATTTCCCTTCAGGCGGAGTTGCCAAGGTTGGCTAATGAATACTTGAGCCATTTGTAACACAACCAAGGGCTACTGCGGAAAAGCGGCTGCTGTGTTAACGGCTTTTGGGATGTGATTCTGACGAAGATTATAAAGAGTCTCTTTTACTGTGTTTTCCATTGTATTGTCCGCACTGTAAGCGGGAATACCCCGTAGACATTATCTGCTGTAAAATTTACCCTGCACAATAATAGACCGAAAGCAGCCCCGCCTTTCCGTTTGGGAAAGCCGGGGCTGTTCATGTATTACGATGTTTTAGCGATTCAACCTGTTTCCAGCTCGCCAATCTCGCTATTGCTCCGCGTGGCCGCCAAAATAATTCGTGAAATGTCTAAAAGCATCTTTAATTCTTTCTCTGTACAACTGTCCAGCAGATTAAGGAATTCCTCTAAGGTGCCGCTGTTTTCGTCATGCCCGCCATAGAAAGGCCGTTGACATCCACATTCAGTGCGCGGAATATCGCATACAGCGTATCATATTTCGGATTCGTCCTGCCACACTCAATATTGGAAACCGATTTCCCGGCACGACCAATGACTTCACCCACTTTTTCTTGCGTAAGGCCTTGAGCATCACGCGCGTTTTGAATATATTTTTCCAAATTCAAGAGCAATTCCGGATTCGGTCTCGTCTCAGCCATTTCAAAAGTCACATCCTTTGCGCTACGCTTCCTTTAAAGATATTGTAGCTTTGTGAAAAAGAAAGGTGAACGAACCGTGTTTCTAAATTTATTATAACCGCAGTTACAGAATAGGAGGCACTGTCATTTTTAGCCTGCCAACTTATGTCGACTTCCACTGCCAGACAGTATTTACTATAGTTTTCAGTTAAAGCCTTTGTCCGGAAGTCCGTTCGATTAGAAATGAACTTCCATTCAGCATACAGAATTGCCGCAATTTCTATTTGCGGCAATTCTGTATGCTTTTTCTTTTGTGGAAATTTCCACTGCCGTGGGCCTCCACTTCTCCCTCTGCTCAAACATTTCAACTTTGCTGATGGAGAAAATCTATGCCGTTTGAAAAAGATTCAAAAAAACAAAATAAACTTCCAAAATTGTCACAAAAGTTTGAACAATTTCACCATACGATGTGCCCATAGCAAAATCGAAAGGGTAGAAATTCGAATGCAACCGAATGAAAGGCGGAAAAGAATACTCGAATTACTCAGTTTTCGCAGGCATGACACAATGGGAAGTTTGGCGCAGGAATTTGGTGTTTCACGCGGCACAATTTGCCGCGACATCACCATCTTGCAATCAGAATATCCTATTCTTTCTGAAACAGGTCGCAAAGGCGGCATATCGTTGCCGGACGGTTATTACCTATATAAAAAGCACCTTTCCCCTAAACAGGCAGGTGCCATCCGCAAATGTTTATTAACTGCTGACTCGGAACTACAACCCATTTTGACATCTATCCTTGATGATTTTGCTTGGTGATTCGCATCTTGCGAATCACCATAGCACTTTGGCAACCGAATACCCAGCATAACAGGTACGTTTCTTTCCCGGCAAGCCCCAGTGGGCGGTTTGGCAAACCGGAATTGCGGCGGGAAAGACCATAATGATACGCCAGCGGCCTCCAGCGTCAGAGGGGGTGACCGCGCTGCGGTTGGAATCAGTAAGATCGTGGCAGAGTCAGTGAACGAGCGTGCCAGCGCTTTGCCTGTTATGTTCCCGGTGTCAGGGGTGCGAGCGGCAAATATGACACAGCAAACCTAAAATCAAGTTTGCCGTTTACGGCAAATCGTGCGCAGCAGCCCACCGTTGCTGCGCATTATTTTGCCTTAAACGGGATGAAAA
>OGZG01002722.1_pt1 | contig 11515 bp, 10 predicted proteins | sample 1576781 | NCBI WGS metagenome assembly OGZG01 (sample SAMEA3541502, study PRJEB24748) | human gut metagenome | biome: human gut; feature: human-associated habitat; material: faeces | place: China | collected 2012 | reverse complement strand
AAGTATTACTTTTTGACAAGGGCTTTGCGGCCTGACTGCAGCGCACGCGCCCTCCGCCGGAGGCGGACGGCGCGCACGTTTGCAGGCCGAGCGGTATTTTCTCAGCCGCACATGTCGCCTGAGAAAATGATTGGATTTTCTTTCGCCGCACCGTTGGTGAAAGGCTGCGAGGTTTTGACAAGCTGGACACCCGAGGCTGCGGCCTCGGGTGCTTTTTTATAGTGTTCGCCCGCTCCCGGAAGCGCCGACAGCCTCACCGCTCTGCGACGCCGGTGTATTGGAACACATAGTCCACGGCGCGGTTGCTCACGCGCTCGAGCGACTCGTATGTGCTGCCGCCGATGTGGAAGGTGGCGATGAAATTGTCCAGACGGATGAGCGGGTCATCGCTCGCCGGCGGCTCGTGCGCGAACACATCACTCGCCGCAGCGCGGATCTGCCCCGTGGTGAGCGCGACGTAGAGATCCCGCTCGTTGACGATGCCGCCGCGCGAGGTGTTGACGAGCAGCAGCTCCGGATTCGCCGCGGCGAACACCGGCGCGTTGATGAGGTCGCGCGTGGCATCGCAGAGCGTGATGCTCACGTTCACGAAGTCGGAGCGCCGGAAAAGCTCCGGCAGGGTCTCTACCTGTTCGTAGCCCCACGCGGCACATTCGGCGGCCGTGCGGCGCGGATTCCAACACAGGACGCGCACATCGAACGCCGCGCGCAGAGTGTCCGCCACGCGGTGGGCGATGTTGCCCGTGCCGACAAGGCCAAGTGTGCGGCCGGTCATCTCATGGCAGACGAATTCCTCTGCGCCGAAATGGTCGAAGCGTCCGGCGCACAGGCCGTTGTTGACAAATTTCAGCTGCCGGTTGAGCGCCAGCAGCTCCGCCACGGCCAGCTCCGCGACAAACTCCTGCCTGGATTCATCAAGAATTTTCATGCGGTTGACCATCTTGTTGAATGCATCTGTGATCAGCTCTGTCTCCGTATAGTCAGGAACACTGATTTCTTCATCCAGCATGCCATCTGTCAGGTCTTCAATGGCCTTCGTCACTCTTGCAAGTGGTTTTACAAGTATTGTAGAGAGCAGCCATGCCAGAAATACCGAAAGAACAACAATACTTCCGATCAGCATCACGCCTCTCTGTTCCATCTCTGCCAGTGTTTCCGCAATATCAACAGCCGAAACACTTACCAGCATCACGCCCTGAAGCTGCTGCACATCCGGACTCTGTACAGGAACTGCAAGCTCCAGTACTTTACTTCTGGCGTCATAATTGCTTGTCTCTTCTCCTTTCAGACAGGCTACAGCCAGTGAACTGAGAAGCGTCTTTCCCTCCTCTGTGTGGAAGGTATCACTCACTATCTTAAAATCTCTGTCAGCCAGCAGGATGCGTCCGTTATACACATTGGAAAACAGTTCCAGCTTGCTGTTTACAACCTCTGAATCTGTATCATTGAGATAATTCTCCCTGATGATCAGATTACATAAAATATCGCACTGATCACCCACTGTCTCTGTAAGCATTGCAACCGCCCGGTTCTGATAGTTATGAAGCATCGTATATGTTACAATAACCCCCGGCACGATTCCCAGAATGATCAGGATGATCAGAATACGAAAACGCAGACTTCTGAAAAAATTTTTTCTTTTTTTCACCTTTTCAACTCCGTTCTCTTCTGTCATGCAGTTTGATGCATGCTTTCTGTCTGTTCGTAAAACAGTCATTGTTTATCGAATCCTTATCATCTTATCACAGAAAAATGGGCTTTTCTACATCTTAGCGAAAAGTAATTTATTTTTTGTAGCAATCAATGCGCAAGACATATCTCAGGAAATATTACCTCAATCGCTCTTTTATTATATACGCTCACTTTTGCTTCTCCGAACAGATATGACATATTCAAGCTATACAGCAACTGTCCTTACAAAATTTACATTTCATGGTTTTTCACCTCTTTTTTCTTAAAAATGGGTACAAAAAGAACGGTCGGTGGGGTGAAATGCCAACCGCTCTCTTTTGTTTTAAAGTTATTCCTTCCAAAAATCATTATAATATTTTGTCATTAATTTTTGATATTCTTCGGGTAAAAGTTTATAAACCTCAGGATTTTCAATTAGTCCAGACAAATAGTCCAGCCAATTTATATCTTGATATTTCAGTGCTATTTTTATTGCATATATGTAATTTTCCATTATACAATCTACATTCATTCGCTTAATTCTTGCATATATATCAAATGCACCCGGCCAATTCATATCTTTTATCCATTCAAACATATTATTCATATATTTTTTTAATTCATTATCTGATTTTGAGCTAATTACCTTTGCACAGTTTTCCCATACAGATTTATCTTCTATTGGTTGAAATAAAACGGAAAGATATTCTATTTTTTTCGCTTCGTCTATTCCTCTCAATTGTTCTTTTTCTGAACTATTCCAACTTAACATTTTAAAAATAGTATCAATATCTGTTCCCATTTAGTTTCCTCCATCCCATTTTACTACAACACTCTTTACCGCTTGAGTCCAAATTGAACCACTCCCTGCATTTATCCATGTTTGAATACTTACTCCTACTGGCACCACACTAACATGTGTTAATTTGTCCTGATATGCATAAACTATCCCTGTCTTATTTAATGTATTAATTGTTGTAACAGCTGCTTTTCCTCCCATCCTAGGTGGAATTGTTGAGAACGATAAGCCTGTATCTGAATCTTTCTGAGAAGGCGTTAAATTTCCAGGATTCGTTCCTCCATACCTATAAATAGCAACATCTTTTTTATTTCTAGGCAAACTTAAAATCTTTGTTTGTGTATTATCGTGAATTTTATCCTTATAATATTCATAAATACTAAAACCTAATACAATTCCGGCTGCTACAAAATCCATTACTGGAGATGGTCCATCTGATGTCGCAATAGCAACCGCAGAGCCTCCAGATATCGAAATGCCTTTACTTACCGCACCGACAATATCCTTTACAAATGATATTGATTTTTTTACAAACGATATAAATGAATATCCGTTAACATCAACATTCATAATCGGATTATTATTACAATACAAAAACATATTACAATCATGTTTTCCTACTCCAGTAGAAAAATATCCATCTGCGCAAATAAATCTTTTAATTTCCGCATCATAATATCTACTTTTCAGATAATACATGCCTGTTTCATTATCATAATAATATCCCTTATAGCGGAATGGATTCTGAACACCTACTGTGTCTGCCAACTCACCAGTAACAGCTACCACTTTTCCCCAGCCGTCATAAGTATATTTTACTATCACTTTTCCATCTGCGTCAACAAGGGCAATGATGTCCCCCTGTACATTTCGTACATAAAAATAGGTGATTCCCCTGATGGTAACAGAAATCAGATTTGCCTGGGAGTCATAACAGTACCAGATGATTCTTCCGTCAGTTTTCTCAGAAAGGAGAAGATCTCCTGCCCACTGATATTCAGTCACTGTATTGTCTACTGTTTTTTTCACTCTGGCACCTGTGTGGTCGTAAAGATATTTAATGCTCTTTCCATTTTCTACACCGGAAAGCCTGCGTCCCTGTGTCCAGGTATAAGTTGTTCCTCCTCTGGTAAGCATGTTTCCAATGGCATCATAAGTCATTGCTGTGCCATCCCAGCTCAGGAGTTTATCCTTCCATGCACTGTCATAAGTTCCTGTCATTGTCTTCACAGGTGTATCAGGAAGAGTTTCCGCAGTCGTAAATGCGTACTCTTTTTCTACTGTAAGATTACCACCCAGATCATAGGCATAAGTAATGGTTTTGTTTAACTGATGATTATTTTCCCGGATCAGCTGATTTAATTCGTCATATCGAAATGTACTCTCACCTGCAGAATCTTTGATACTTATGATATTTCCGTTTGCGTCATACGTATAGTTTAAGGTTTCAGAACCATTCTTAACTGTTTTAGGAAGACTGTAAAGATTCTCTTTAATACCGGAAATGCATCAACAATTTGCTCCGTTAGACTTTTCTGAAATAAGTAAGCATTCAATTACTCGCTTATTTTTGCCGCAACATAATACCAGCCTTTTTCTGACAGATTAATTTCATATTCTTTCACTATCTGAATCACATCCGTCCGGTTATCATTCTTGCTATAAGCAAATAAAGAAAATCCACTGTACAACCGCCATTATTCTGCCAGACTACAGTTCCTTCAACCAGATAAGTCACATTTAAGTTGTACAGCAACTGTCCTTATCTCTCAGATATTCTGTTCCCATCAATGCATCCAGACGGGCAGCAATGAGAACATACAACAATGTCATGCCTTTTCTGCACAACCCTTTCCAGCCTACTCTGCTTTCCAGTGCACCATTTTCAGATTTCGGACTTTTTCCAAATACTGCCGGAAGAAGGATTCCTCCTGTAAACCAGTCGATTGCCATAAACAAAAGCAATGTCTGCAGGAATTTATCCCAGCCTCCAAAACACACTGCCAGAGTACTTCCGGCAAGACCAATTAATGTAATTATTCTGTATTTCATAGTTTTCACCTCTCTTTTTCTTAAAAATGGGTACAAAAAAAACGGTCGGTGGGGGAATGCCAATCGTTCTCTTCATAATCAACTTTATTCATCTTTAACTTTGTTCCTGTCAAACAATCATAATATCACTTTCGTTCCAGTCTATAGATATCTCTTCGCCATCTAAGTAAATCACATAATTTTTTGGTTTTTCTTTTCCAAGATAGCCATTACAACTTATCTGTTCTCCATTTTTATTTACAAATTCTTTTTTTGTAAAAATTGTATTTTGTGTATCTGATATCTGGAAATCTTTATTATCTTTCTTTCCACAAATAACACTGATATACAGTTCTCCGGTTATCGTACATTCTCGCACAACAATTGTATTATCTTTCTTAAAATCAGCCCTATTATAAAGACATTTTATCTCAGAATGTGATGTACATTTCCACCCTCCTTCTTCTTTATAAATTATTTTACTATTCATTTGTCTATCTTCAAGATATAATACCTCTATGGAATCTTCACCATATATTTCATCTATTTTATTTTTTTCAATTCCATAATACTTTTCTGCCTGATCTGCTGTTGAAAAACTCACATATGCATTTTCTATTTCGCAAAACGACATTACAATTAGAAATACCGTACATAATATCGCCCATGTTATAATCCACTTTGACGCAAGCTTTTTCATTTTCTTCATGATTGCCAGGCCTAAACAAAAGACAATACTATAAATAAATATACGTACATTATTATATGTAATCCCTGCCTGAAATTTACTCTCTCCCGGGTGAGTTCGATGATAATTAGTTCCAGTTACCATAGCATAAAATATAAGGTTTATCAAAAACATAATTAACGTTTTTAACGATATTTTTCCTTTTTGTTTCTTTTGTCTGTATATCCTTATACAAGTACAAATCATGAAAACAAATAGTAACAGTTCAGCAATATTTAGTATTTGTATATCCATATTTCTGTTCTCCTTAATTCTAATTTGAACCGCCAGACATATTTCGCTTTCATTTTCTCAATTACTCACCGACTTTTGCCGTAACATAATACCAGCCCTTTTCTTTCTCAGACAGATTAATTTCATATTCTATTCCTCCATATTCTTTTACCATCTGAATCACATCTGTCCGACTGTCATCATTACTATAGGCAAATAAAGAAAATCCACTGTCCAAAAAGCCTTGTGTATACCAGAATCCCACTGTATAACTGCCATTATTTTTCCGGACTACAGCTTCTCCACCTGAAGAACATTTTTTATAATCTTCTGGTAGTTCGATTAATTCCATATCTTTCCTTATTTTTATCTGGTTATTCTGTACCATCTGAACAATTTCAGTCCTTTTTTCCTTATATACCTGAAAGTTTAATTTTTTTATTCCATCATTAAACAAAAATGCCAGATATATTCCAAATAGAAAAACTGGTATTGCCGCAAACCAAAATACACGAATCTTTCTCAAACAGCAAAAACTCCGTATGATATATATAAAAGTTAAAATAAATGATGCAAAAATAACATACCAAAATCCCCTGAAAAAAAGTTCTTCGAAATACCAGATTGTAATAAAATTTGCAGTTATCACAGCTATGCATTGTAATATAATTAATTTTAATTTTTTTCTCTCATCCTTCATTCCCGATCCTCCAGCCAAATACCAATTCTTATACTCAGCCATAATCACCACCCTTGTTCTTTAATGTTGAAAATACATCAACAGTTCATTTTGTCAGCTATTCCTGTAATAAGCAATCAAACGTTTCTGTCGACTCTCATCACAGTTTTCCAATTGAATCTAAAATGATTTCCCGCTATTTCTTTATATGTTTCCGAATCATTGATATTGGAAAAATACCAGGCCGCAGCCTGGCTTTCGTAGCATTCGTATCCATTTTTCCGCAGAAAAGCAAATACCGCGCCTTTGCGCAGGGTGATTTCTTCAAGCATGGCATCTGCCAGGTCTGTACAGTATACTCCCATAAGAGGTTCCTCATGCCCGCCGTGGCTCAGTATCACTGCTTTTGCATCTGAATGCATAGATTGGCGAATCAGTGCAGCCAGTTCCTCTGCCGGAACCAGAGGAACATCTACACCAAGTACCAGGCAATATGGATTCTTTGCTTTACGAAAACAGGCTTCCAGCCCTCCCAATGGACCTTTTCCCGGGAAGCGGTCTGGTATAATGGGATATTTATATTTATTTTCACCATGATAGCCAGACAGAAGAATATCACTGATTCCAAGCTTTTCCCCCTTTTCTATCTGCATCTCAAGAAATGTCTTCCCATCTATCGTCAGATCTGATTTGTCCCGTCCCATGCGGCTGCTGGCACCGCCAGCAAGAATAATCATAGAAATTTCTTTCTTTCGCATTATCAGTTTTCCTTTTTGTTTATATAAATCATCAATAAAAGCATTGATTTTTTCTTCATATTTAAAAACTACAGACAGAAATGTCTGCATAACGGTTAGGGTGTCTTACATATCTCACCCGCCAATCTGTGACATTCCTCTGATTTCATCCTGTTCTGTCTTCGCTTCATAAAAATTATGGCTCACCGGTTTATTCCAGATCACCTGATAAATTGCTTTTTTCAGTTCCGAATCTGTGCAGCCGCCGCGCATAAGCCCCCGCAGGTCTGTACCTTTCTGATACTGGAGGCATCCTTTCATGAATCCTTCGGATGTAAGACGTACTCGATTGCACTGACTGCAGAATTTGTGGGTCATTGCACTGATAAATCCGATTTTTCCCTTAAATCCTGCGATTTCATAGTAATGGCATGGACCGTTTCCGTAGCGTTCATTGACTGCATGCATCGGACCGTAGGCTTCTTCCAGTACTGCTTTGATAGATTCTTCATCCTGGAATGGGAACTGTTTTCCGAATCCGATTGGCATCATCTCGATAAAACGCACATGGATTGGATATTTCTGCGCCAGTCCTGCAATCCCGATGAAGTTTTCTTTTTCCTTGATCACCGGAACGCTGTTGATCTTCAGGGAAAGTCCCGGATGTGCAAGTGCTGCTTTGATTCCCTCAAATACCTTTTCCAGTCCGTCACGTCTCGCTACTTTTTTGAACAGTTCCGGATCCAAAGTATCCAGACTGATATTAATGGCGTCAATTCCTGCATCCAGTAATGCATCCAGCTGCTCGGCGAGCAGGATTCCATTTGTTGTTAATGTCACTTTCTCAATTCCCGTGATCGCCTTGATCTGTTTTGCAAGACTTGCACAGCCCTTACGAACAAGAGGCTCACCGCCTGTCAGTTTAATCTTACGGATTCCCAGATCTGCTGCGCACCTGCAGATGCGGAGAATCTCATCGTATGTGAGGATTTCTGCATGAGAAAGGGATTTTACGCCTTCTTCCGGCATACAGTAAATGCATCTCAGATTACATCTGTCTGTCAGGGAAATCCTTAAATAATCTATTTCTCTTCCATATTTGTCTATCATCGGCTCTACCTGCCTTTTACTTTCTAATAATTGATTTTCCTGTTACCGGATACGGGTGAACCGCAACCTTTGTAACCTTTTCTTCTGTTATTCGCCGTCAAAATCACAGGCAATATTTTCTCTCATAATCGTTTGACACTCCATACTCCGCAGTCTATACTTAATGTATCAAGATTATTAAAATCCTTACCGGACGAAAGGAACTGTCCTATGAAAATCAACGAACAATACCACAACCTGAATCTGCTCGAGAATGTTACCTATGAGTTTCTGGGTCGTGACGGAGAAACTCATGAAGAAACGGAACCAATCCTTGTGGAACACATGATGGATGTATATGTAAATGAACGTCTGACCATGAAACTGGTCTGTATCCCACAACATCTGACAGAACTGGTTCTCGGCCGCCTCTTTACGGAAGGTATCATCTCATCTGCCGAGGATGTGGAGCAGATCTACATCTGTGAATTCGGCAAACGTGCCCGCGTGATCCTGAGTAAAAATAAATCCGGGCAGTCTCATGAGGAAAATGAAGATTATGTTGCTCCTACTCCGACCTGCTGCACCGGAAATCGTGTTCTTAATGATTATTTTATCATAGATCAGCCACTGACGCCAGTTACACCTATCTCATGGAAAAAACAGTGGATCTTTGACCTTGCAGACTGTTTCGCCAATGGTACCCCGCTTCACAGCCAGACCTGGGCAACTCACAGCTGTTTTCTTGCCTGTGACGGAGAACTGCTCTTTCAGTGCGAAGATATCGGACGCCATAATGCTCTGGATAAGGCCATCGGTTATGCCCTGCGCCATAATATTGACCTGAAGAAATGCGTGGTTTATTCCAGTGGACGTATCCCTACAGATATGGCGATCAAGGCAATCCGCGCCGGAATACCGGTTCTGGCAAGCAAGGCATCCCCTTCCGCCGAGGCAGTTGCCATGGCCAAAGAATACCACCTTACCCTTATCTGTGCCGCGCGACGTGACCGTATGAAACTCTTTACCGGAAATAATCCGACAGAATAAATTCTGCAATACACTCTGCATTGTCCAGTTCAAAGAATGGAACATTTTCCAGTACAGACAGTGCATCTCTTTCCTCTGCATCCAGGTTTGTGGCGATCGCCATCAGTTTTTCCGGATTGCAGACACTTTCTGCCGAATTTCCCTTACGGATAATTTCAATTTTCGGATAAGTACTGTATTTAAATCCTTCCAGTAAGATCAGATCTGCCTCCGGAAAAAATTCTGCTAGCTCTTTTTCGGAAATCTGTGGCTGCTGTTTTACCAGCATATATTTGCCTGCTGAAAAAACTGCTGTGCCGTAGGCTCCGGACTGAAGCTGACAGTATGTATCCGTTCCCGGTACGTCCGGCACGAAATCATGCCCGTCATGCTTCAGCACCGCCACTTTAAGGCCCTTGTCTTTAAAAATCTCCAAAAGCCTGCAGATCAGAGTTGTTTTCCCTGAATTCTTTACACCGCTGATTGCAAATATTCTTTTTCTTTCCACCTGTTTGCTGCTCCTCTCAAAGCAAAATCGCGCCCACTTTATCCCCTGCGTTCAGGCTTCTGCTTTCCTGATTTTCCATGGTTTTTGTATCAATCAGGCAATTGCAGCCGGCCATGGAACTGAGGACTCCGTTAGAGTGAAGACCATTGGGAAGATGAAATTTTCCATTTTCCAGATATGCCCGGATAAAGCGGCGGCCCTTGATTCCTTTTTCAAAGTTATCAGCCATAATGCCATTTACTTCTTTCAGACCGATTGATGGATCCTGCATCATTTTTTCCAGTGCAGGACGAATCAAAAGTTCTATACTGACTGCAACACCAAAAGGATTTCCGGAGAGACTGATGATCGGAATCTCTCTTTCTGAAGCGCAATGATCTGTTGCAGTTATATCGGAAGTTTTTTTATATGCAGAAAACAGTGTAGGCATTCCTGGTTTCATCTTTACCCTCCAGAAAATCCGCTCTGCCCCCATCAGTCTCAGGGACTCATGCATAATGTCCTTCTTGCCTACAGATACCCCTCCCGTAGTGATGATCATATCTGCCGCTTTTGCTGCTTCTTTTAATTTCTCAGACATAACCGTCGGATCATCTTTGACTGCTTCCCTATGGAAAGATTCGATTCCCAGTTCACGCAGTCTGGCAGACAGCATTGTCATATTGCTGTTGTAAATTTTTCCTTCCGGCAATGGAATTCCCGGTTCTACCACCTCATCTCCTGTAGTCAGAAGCACGATTCTCGGCTGACGGTAAACCGGCACTTTCGCCACTCCCATTCCGGCCAGAATTGCTGCCTCCACATATCCGATATGTGTTCCTTTTTTCAGAAGTGTAGTTCCTTTTTTAAAATCCTCTCCTGCGAAGCAATAATTACTCCATCGCTTCTGTTCGCTGTAAACTTCTACCGTATCTTCGCCATAATCGGTATCCTCCTGATAAATACAGCAATTGCAGCCATTGGGTATTGCAGCACCTGTCATAATGCGCACTGCCTGTCCCTGCTGGATTTCTCTTTCCGAATACTGTCCGGCATCAATCTCTTCCATGACTTTCAGCCTCACCGGATGCTCTTTAGCGGCACCTGCAAGGTCCTCTGCCTTACACGCATAGCCATCTACCGGAGAGCGGTCAAAAGGAGGATTGTCAAACCCTGCCACCATATCCTGCGCCAGGACTCTTCCCCCTGCTTTATTCAGTTCTGTTTCTTCTGTCTCGTTTATTACAGGCGTATGCTGCAGAATCTGTTCCACTGCCTGTTCTACACTGATTCCCTCCACGCACTAATTCCTCCTCTTGTATATTACATTTTTTATAGTCTTTTCAATACCTTTATAACCACCGGGTCAATTGACGGATATATTAGTTTTACCTTTTGAACTCTATAGCAATTTCAGAGAATAATATCACTAAGATACTCCATTAGAGCCTTATTTTTTATAAACCAGATTGTCTTCAGTATTTTGGAAATTGCTATAACATCATAATATTCAGCCCACTGCTGAAGAATTACATATTTTTCATCTCTGTTGGAGAATGATTTCTCCTTCTCTCAGCCTCCCTGCCTCCAGAATCTGACAGAATACAAACCAGGGTTCCATGGGCGTGCATACCTTTTCTCCCTTATAAGCATCTGATGCAGGACCGCCCGCACCAATCCTGACTGCTTCCAGAAGTACATCTCCACAACGAAATCTGTTCCCCTCCGCAATACTGTTCCAGTTAATCCCTTCCACAAGGAGATTTTCTCCAAATCTGCCACATCTGAATTCTTCTTCGGACTGTTCGAAATATTCTTTTACCTTCTCATAAGGAAGAAGACTGACCTGCTTTCTTCCGCCCATTCCATAATGCACATCTCCCACAAGTCCCTGCAGATCAGCTTCGCATTCATGAATGTTCTGCGAGCAGGTCTTGCGTTCCTTACTGATGCATACACATAATATCTTCGCCATTTTCTGTCTCATCCTTCCTGATGTGTTACTGTTCACTCCGTTCACAGCAACACGCTT
>OGZG01002718.1_pt1 | contig 11520 bp, 8 predicted proteins | sample 1576781 | NCBI WGS metagenome assembly OGZG01 (sample SAMEA3541502, study PRJEB24748) | human gut metagenome | biome: human gut; feature: human-associated habitat; material: faeces | place: China | collected 2012 | reverse complement strand
AAGAGAGAAAGAGACAGTTCAGACAGCTGTGGATCGCTCGTATCAACGCAGCAGCACGTATCAATGGTCTGTCCTACAGCAAGTTCATGTACGGCTTAAAGCAGGCTGGTGTTGAGATGAACCGCAAGATCCTTTCTGACATGGCTATCAACGATGCAGAAGGTTTCGCAAAACTGGCAGAGCTGGCTAAGTCCAAACTTGCGTAAGCAAAGAGCAGTGCGAAAAAAAGAAGCCACACACAGAAGCGTTGTGTTTACACAAAAGCGGCTGTGTGTGGCTTCTTTTTTTCATAGGGCGAATGCCCGACAGCGAGGAAAAACGAAGTTTTTCGAGCTGCCGCACTGCGGACTAGAAAGAAGTGATCCATAGAAGCGTTGTGTTTACACAAAAGCAGCTGTGTGTGGCTTCTTTTTTTCATAGGGCGAATGCCCGACAGCGAGGAAAAACTAAGTTTTTTCGAGCTGCCGCACTGCGGACTAGAAAGAAGTGACCAAGAAACTTTTTTCCTCCAGCCGCCCCCACGCGGCGCAGAGGAAAGCTCTCTGACATCAGTAAAAATCACAACCCACATTTCCACGATATAGAATTTACTTATGAAATTATATTAAAAAAACTATCCAGAAACCGAGAAACTTGTGGTATAATGGATAAAAATATGGCTGTGAATTATTTAATCAGCCAGGTCGCAGATAGTTGACTCATAATAAAAGTGTATTGGGAGGTATCTTTAGAATGGCAAATGAAAAGAAAAAGCCGGTTAAGATCGTGGAAACTGTCCTTCGTGACGCGCACCAGTCTCTGATTGCAACCAGAATGACAACGGAGCAGATGCTTCCGATCATCGGAAAGATGGATGAGGTTGGATATCATGCAGTAGAATGCTGGGGCGGTGCGACATTCGATGCCAGCCTTCGTTTCCTGAAGGAAGATCCGTGGGAGCGCCTTAGAAAGCTGAGAGATGGTTTTAAGAAGACAAAACTTCAGATGCTGTTTCGCGGACAGAATATTCTGGGTTATAACCACTATGCAGATGATGTGGTAGAATATTTCGTACAGAAATCAGTTGCCAATGGTATTGATATTATCCGTATTTTTGACTGTTTAAATGATATCCGCAACCTGGAGACAGCGGTAAAGGCAGCCAACAAAGAAAAAGCACACGCACAGATAGCGCTGAGCTATACACTGGGTGATGCATATACACTGGATTATTGGAAAGACATTGCAAAGAGAATCGAGGATATGGGCGCTGATTCTCTGTGTATCAAGGATATGGCAGGTCTTCTGACCCCGTACAATGCAGAGATCCTTGTGAAAGCACTGAAAGAAGCAGTTGATCTTCCGATTGATATCCATACGCATTACACCTCCGGCGTTGCATCCATGACGTACCTAAAGGCAGTGGAAGCGGGCGCTGACATGATCGATACCGCGATGTCTCCGTTCTCGATGGGAACGAGCCAGCCGGCGACCGAGGTTATGGTTGAGACCTTCAAAGGTACTCCGTATGATACCGGACTGGATCAGGAAAAACTGGCGGAGATCGCAGATTACTTCCGCCCGATGCGTGAGGAAGCGTTAAAGAGTGGTCTGATGAATACCAAGGTTCTGGGCGTTGACATCAATACCCTGCGTTATCAGGTCCCGGGCGGTATGCTTTCCAACCTGGTTTCCCAGCTGAAAGAAGCGCGCGCAGAGGATAAATACTACGATGTTCTGAAAGAGATCCCGAGAGTCCGCAAAGACTTCGGTGAGCCGCCGTTAGTTACTCCGTCTTCCCAGATCGTTGGTACGCAGGCTGTATTAAATGTCCTGATGGGCGAGCGCTACAAGATGTTCACAAAGGAATCCAAGAAACTTCTGATGGGCGAGTTCGGACAGACTGTAAAGCCGTTCGACAAAGAAGTTCAGAAGAAAGCAATCGGCGATGCAAAACCGATTACCTGTCGTCCGGCAGATCTGATCGAGCCGCAGCTTGAGAAGATTGAGGCGGAGATGAAGCAGTGGAAGCAGCAGGATGAGGATGTCCTGACTTATGCACTGTTCCCACAGGTGGCAAAAGAGTTCTTCGAGTCCCGTCCGGCAAAGAAACCGCCGGTTGAGAAACGTGAGATCCTGAAAGCGGCTGCACCGGAAGTAAAGAAAGCACCGGTGTCCACTGAGGAGATGGATGGAAACGGCATCAATACCTGGGCTGGAAGAAAAAGCGAGTCTTACCAGATCTAAGCTAAAAAGAATTTAAGGATTTTGAGCCAAAAGGAGTGCCAGAATCGGTAGAGTGTACCGGGTTGGCACTCCTTTTTATGCTACTATGCATTCAAAAATCATATATCCGGAAAACATTTCAAAGCCAACTTATACTGCTTCTAAAAATTAAGGAAATCTTACAATTTCGCGCAAAGGCCCCAAATTTTGCGAAGTTTTTTCGGTAAGGTTGACACATATGGTCTTTTTTCATTATAATAGATACGATTGTAAAAACGTGAAAAAGATGGAAAACAGTCGAGCGGCTGTCTGGAAATACGGCGGCAGACAGAATAAGAATTCCGTTGCGGGGGATGAATTGCAGAAAACGCAGCAGAATGAGGAGATAGACGGATGAAAAAATGGAAGTTATTGGGGAAACGGGCGGCGGCGTTTCTGCTGGGTGCTGTGATGGCGGTCAACCCAGGGCTGGCAGGTACTGCAGCAGAGTCTTTGCTGGGGATCGTCAGCTATGCGGAAGAGAGAACCGCGTCGGTCAATGCGACAAACCTGAATGTCCGGAGTGGTCCGGGCACTTCGTATCAGGCACTAGCGAAGCTGTCCAAGGGCGCACCAGTTACAGTACTTGGTGAGCAGACGGGAACGGATGGCGTCGTATGGTATCAGATACGATATAGCGGAAGCGGCGGTGAGCAGACGGGTTATGTTTCGAGCAAATACATAAAGTTTCCGACTGCGATCAAATCGGATTCGGATTTTGAAAGCTATCTGACAAAGCAGGGATTTTCGGAGAGCTATAAACAGGGGCTCCGGGAATTGCATGCACAATATCCGAATTGGACGTTCACGGCGTTCCAGACAAATCTGGATTGGAACACAGCGTTGAAAAATGAAAGCGTGATCGGGCGGAACCTGGTTGCGAGCAGCAGCATTTCGTCCTGGAAATCGACCGAGACAGGTGCGTATGACTGGGGAACCGGAACCTGGCCGGGTTTTGACGGAAGCTCCTGGGTACAGGCGTCTTCGGATATTATCGCCTATTATATGGATCCGCGGAATTTCTTAAATGATAAATATATTTACCAGTTCATGAAACAGTCGTATGACAGTTCGCTTCACACGAAGACGGGGCTGCAGAACATGGTGAGCGGAACCTTCCTTTCCGGCACGGTGTCGGGCGGCTCGTCGGTATCGGCCGGTACGGGAAGCAGTTCTGGAAGCTCTTCTTCCGGTTCAGCGACGGGACCGGGAAGTTCGTCAGGTTCGAGCGGAAGCAGCGCCGGTCTGTCGTCTCCGATTGCTTCGATCAGCGATCATAAGACGGAGCGGGTGGCAGCGACCAATGGACCGGGCATGGCGGGAGATGGATTTTCTTCCAACAATGCAGACGGGGAGACGGCGCCGGTCAGCAGCGGCACATCGAATAAGTCATCGGGGACAACCAGCAGCACGGCTGGAACCACCAGTGGCAGTACAAGCGCACCGGGAAGCAGCACAACTGGAACAACTTCTGGTTCAACCAGCAGCGGAAGAACAAGTGCACCGGGAAGTGGCACTTCCAGCAGTTCGGGAACTTCCACGGGAGTGGCGCAGCAGTCTGCAATCGGCACTTCCTATGTAGATATCATCATGAATGCGGCATCCGAATCGGGAGTCAATCCATATATTCTGGCATCGATGATTCTGCAGGAACAGGGCAGCCAGGGAACCGGACGCAGTATTTCCGGAACGGTGTCCGGCTATCAGGGTTATTATAACTTCTTTAATATAGAGGCATATCAGTCCGGCTCGATGAGTGCGGTAGAACGCGGACTCTGGTGGGCATCCCAGTCGGGAACCTATCTGCGCCCGTGGAACAGCATCGAGAAATCGATCCGTGGCGGTTCGGTTTATTACGGCGAGAATTATGTAAAAAAAGGACAGGATACGCTGTACTTAAAGAAATTTAATGTGCAGGGCAGCAACCTTTATAAACACCAGTACATGACGAATGTGCAGGCGGCAGCTGCCGAAGGACTGACGCTTTCGAAGATCACGGCATTGGCAAATACAACACTTGAGTTCTCGATTCCGGTGTATAAAAATATGCCGGCGGGCGCCTGCGTCAAACCGACGCTGGACGGCAGCCCGAACAACAAGCTGTCGGCGCTGGGTGTCGATGGATTTGCACTGACACCGACCTTTAACCGAGATACAGAGTCCTACGATCTGATCGTGGATCCGTCGGTGGCAAGCGTGACGGTAGCAGCGAGCGCGATTGATTCCAAGGCAACGATTGCCGGAACGGGAACGGTCGATCTGCAGAGCGGTGTCAATGAGATCACCGTGACGGTCAAAGCGGCAAATGGAAATCTGCGAAATTACGTCCTTCACGTAGTGCGCCAGTCAGGCGGTCCGACCTACTCAAGCTCGATTGGAAGCGGCGTTTCCTCTGGAAGCAGCTCTAGCGGTCCGGCGACGGGACCGGGCATGTCTTCAGGAAGCAGTTCAGGAAATTCTTCCTCCGGCGGTTCGGATGTGCAGATTGTCGGTCCGACCTCTTCGGGAAGCAGTTCAGGAAGCTCTCCTTCCGGGCAGTCTGCACCGGGATCGAATGTGAATGGATTTGGGAGCGGCAGTTCCGGAACCCTGATTGCGCCAAATGGGGAGTCTGTCGGGAGCGCCGGCAGTCCGCAGGGGAGCCAGTCGCCGACCAGCGCGGCGGCACCATCCCAGTCCACATCGGGAACGCATGCGGCATCGTCGGTGCGCGGGGATGTCAACGGCGACGGTAAGCTGAACATCATGGATATCCTGCTGGCACAGCGGTCGATACTGGGACTTGGAAAGTTAAGAGCGGAGGAAATCGCGCGCGCCGACCTAAATGGAAATGGAAAAGTAGATATTTTGGATATTCTTCTGATGCAGAAGAAGATTCTGGGACTGTAGGGATATTTCACGTACCTGCGGCTGGTCTTGAGAGATGGCAGCGGGTACGTGAAAATTTGTAAAGAAAGGGAACGGTGCAGATATGGGACCGTTACCAATAAAGAATATAGGACAGGGCAGTTGAATGAAAAGGTTTAAAAATATCATATTAGGTATACTTGCGGCAGGTATGCTGACGGTGGCGGCGCCGGTTGGCGGGATCAGCGTCTATGCATCCAGCGCAAAAATTTCATTTTCCGATCCGAGTGCGACGGTGGGTCAGGAGTTCAGTGTCAATGTGAAGATCTCCTCTCAGGATGGAAATCTAGGGGCATCCGACGTGGTACTTTCCTATGATCCGTCGGTCATTGAGTTTGTGAGCGGAAATAACGCAAGCGGCGGTGCAGGTTCCGTCCGCCTAGTTGGAACGATGGATTCCAATTCGACGAAGGCATTTTCCTATACGCTGAAATTCAAGGCAGTGCAGGCGGGAAATACTTCGATCTCTGTGGGAAGTTATGAAGTCTATGACTCAGATGCACAGGCAGTCACAGTTTCTAAAACGGGGACGGCGAGCGTCAAAGTAAAAGCACCGGCAACCTCCTCGGCGGAAGCGGCGCTTTCGTCCTTGAAGATTTCTCCAGGAACACTTTCCCCTGCATTTTCGCCAAATGTGACTTCCTATACGGCGCAGGTAGGAGCCAGCGTCGATAAGCTGGCGGTCAGCGCGAGTGCGAAGGACAGCAAGGCGAAAGTCCTTGTCAGCGGTGATTCCGGCTTAAAGGTAGGTGCTAATACCGTTGTCTGCAAGGTGACGGCGGAGGATGGACAGACAACTAAGAGCTACACGATCACAGTCAATAAGCTCGATACGGTCGATGTGCCGTCAGAGGCGGAGACAGGGGCTGAAACAGAGGCAGTTGGGACAACGCCGGTTGTGAAAAACGGGCTGGATGTGGAAATAGACGGCGTTTCCTATACGGTGGCGACGGAATTTGATGCCTCCCTGCTTCCGGAAGGATATACGCAGTCTACCTGTACTTATGGCGGTTCAGAGGTCCAGTGTGGAAATGGCAATGACCTGACGCTTTTGTATTTGCAGGGTGCCGATGGAAATGGTGCATTTTATATTTATATACCGGAATCCGGTGTGTTATCGCCGTATGTGACGATCGATGTGACAGCAAAGTCGATTCTGGTGCTTCCACCGGATGAGTCGGTTCAGATTCCGGATGGATTTATGGAGACGACCATTCAGTTAAACGGCACGTATAAAGTGCAGGGCTGGGTGTGGAAGAGCGATGAACAGCAGAAGTATTGTGTCGTATATGGTATGAATGAGAGCGGCGAGAAGTCGCTGTATCGGTATGATATTGCAGAAAAGACCTTCCAGCGGTATTTTGAAGACCCGTCTCTGGCAACTAAATACGATGATGCACAAGTGGAAGAGATTGTAGATAAGTACAACGCACTTTGCAGGGATTATAATATCCGCTTTGTCATGCTTGCGGTTCTGGGCGTAGCGTGTGTAATCTTGTTCTTTATCGTGATCAATCTTCTGCTCAAGCGGAAAGAGTGGAGAGAGGAAGCGCAGGCAGCCGGAGGCAGACAGAGGTCCAAGCGTCGTCCGTCATCGCCGAATGCACGACCGGCGGCAGACGCACGGGTGAAACGAGGCACTGGGCGCGACAAGAGAGAAGATGGGGAAATGATGCCGGCAAGACCGGCAGCGCGGAGTGAGAAGGAGCGCATGGCAGCGGATGACAGACGCCGCCCGTCCGCAGAGCGGATGGAGGAAGGGCGTCGGAGTGCGCGCCGAACCCAAGAGACGCTGGAGACAAGACCGGTTCGCCGGGAGCGGGAAGAGGAGCGCGAGATGCAGCCGGTCCGCCGGACAAGGGAAGATGAGCGCGCGTCCCAGCCTGTTCGCCGAGAGCGGAGTATGGAGGCAGCATCGGCAGACCGCGCAAAACGGATGCCGGAGGAAAGACGCCGCCGGGAAGCAGGAAGCGAAAATCGTTCCGAACGCGTTCGTAGAGAAATGCCAGAAGAAAGCAGTCCGGCTTGTGTCCGCAGAGAGGCATCAGAAGAAGAACGTCTGCAGCGCACCCGCAGAGATGCGGCAGAGGAAAGCCGTTCTGAGCGTCCGCGCAGAACTTCGGCAGACGGAAGCCGCGCAGAGCGGGAACGCCAGGCAGTGGCAGAAAGCCGACGCACAGAACGGGAACGTGCCGTTTCAGCAAAAGAAAGCCGCCTGCAGCGCGATTACACGCCTGCATCGGCGCATCGTGCGGCGAAAGAGTCTGCAGCATCGGGAGAACGCCGGAATGCGCGCCCGGCGATTTATGTGCGCCCGGCATCCCGCTCGGAGCTTTACTACACGCTGGAACGGGAGGAATACGGTGATCGCCCAACGAGATATGAGTCGGAATCAGAGCGATCCAGACGCGCCCGCGAGGCAAAAGCCCGGTTAGAGCGGGATCGGCGTGATGAGGATGGATTTGAGTATATCGACGATCCGCAGTAAATAAAAGAGGAAAAGATGGATATCTGTCCAGGAGATTTCTGGCGGGTATCTGTCTTTTCTTTTATATCGATTTTTTTGTAACAAGTTCACGTTACTGTTCACGCATACGTGCCCAGTAACGGAATTTGCCGTGGCTTCGCATTTAAATACGGCAAATTCCTGCTGCCACCACGTTTTCTTACGGCACTTTCAGTTCCAAAAGTGCCTATCCGTGAACAGTAACAAGTTCACACAATTAACACAGTTTTACAGTTGACGAAAACACCTGTTTGTTATACAATCTATATAACAAATGATAAAACAGGCGGCTGACTGTATTTAGAAACGGGGTCTGCCGTCAGAATGAAAGATGGTGGAGTATGATTGTAGAGATTGATTTTAACAGTGAGGAAGCGCTTTATATTCAGCTCATAAACCAGATCATCATCGGGATTGCGACCGACCAGATCCGGGAGGGCGATACGCTGCCATCCGTGCGCCAGTTAGCGGATAACATCGGAATTAACATGCACACGGTCAACAAGGCATATTCTGTACTGAAACAGGAAGGCTTTCTGCGTGTGGACCGCCGCCGCGGGGCAGTGATTGCACTTGACACGGATAAGATGCGGACGATCTCGGAGATGCGCCGGGATCTCAGTGTGATTCTGGCAAGAGGTGTCTGTAAAAATGTGAGCCGCGAGGAGGTTCACAATCTGGTGGATTCCATTTATGACGCATTTACAGCGGAATAGCAGGTTCCGGCTGCGGGCGATGGTTTTTGTGTATTGGAACCGTTGCGGGATGTGTATGTTGGGAGGATAAATTATGCTGTGTGAGAAATGTGGGATTCGCGAAGCGAATATTAAATATACAGAAGTGTTTAACGGCGTCAAGACAGAGCATAATCTCTGCGCCCAGTGCGCGAAGGAGATGGATCTGGGACCGTACTCGGCACTGATTGAGGGAGAATTTCCGCTTGGAAAACTGCTTTCGAGCCTTTTGGGACTGACGGATGCGTCTGCCAGCCAGGCACCGAAAGAGGATGTGGTATGCCCGACCTGCGGCACGACGTATGAAGAATTTATCAAGAACAGCCGTTTCGGATGCGCGGACTGTTATCATGTGTTTGATCCGCTGCTTGGAGAGAAAATTAAGAAATTGCAGGAAAATTCGAGCCATACCGGCAAACATCCGAAGATCCAGCCGCGCAGTCAGGCGGCTGCAGAGGTGACGAAGAAAGGAGAACTGGAATTCAGCCCGGAAGAGCAGATTAAGCAGCTGAAACGCAGGCTGGAAGCGGCGTTGCAGGAAGAAGACTATGAGACGGCTGCTGCCTGCCGGGATAAGATACACAGTCTGGAAGGAGAGATGAGACATGACGAAATGGTTTGAGGAAGTGGCGAATGATGCGTCCAATATCGTTTCCAGCCGGGTGCGTCTGTCTCGGAACTGGGAGGAATATAAATTTCCGAGCCGTCTGGAGCCGGATGAGGCGCGGACGATGATTGCCCGTTTAAAACAGAATTTTCGCGATCTGGGTGACCGGGACGGTCAGTTTTATGAATATGAAGATCTGGAATTGATGGAGAAGCTTGACCGCACCGCATTGCGGGAACGGCGGCTTTTAAACCGCACGCTGGCGGAGAAGACGACGCCGGGCGGGATCCTCTGTTCGGAGGATGAGCGGGTCAGCATGGTATTAAATGCGGACGATCATATCCGTTTACAGGTGCTGGCATCGGGACTCGATCTGCAAGAATGTTATGCAAAAGCGGATGCGCTGGATGATTATATCAACGAGAAGATTCCGTATGCATTTAATGAGAAATATGGGTATCTGACGTCCTATCCGACGAATGTCGGAACAGCAATGAAGGCGTCCGTGGTCGTGCATCTGCCGTCTCTGACAATGAATAAGAAATTTCAGGAACTTCTGGGCGATATGGGACGTTTCGGCACGACCGTGCGCGGCGTTTATGGCAGAGGCAATGAAAACTATGGCGATCTGTACGAGGTAGTCAATCAGAAGACACTCGGAATCACCGAACAAGAGATTCTGGAGCTGGTAGTCAACGTGGCGGGGCAGCTCTCGGCGCAGGAAAATCAGTTCCGCGAGGTTTCTCTGTCGAGGCACCGCCTGGAGCGGGAGGACGAGGCGTACAAGTCCTACGGCGTTCTGAAATATGCGCGCCGGATGACGCTCAAGGAAGCGATGACATTTCTATCTCATGTCTGGGCGGGCATCGCGGACGGGCTGTTAAAACCGGCAGAATTTGTGAGCATTTACCGCCTGATGATCGGCATCCAGCCGGCAAACTTACAGAAACGTTCGAGCAAGCCGCTGGGACGTGAGGAATTGGAGGCAGAGCGGGCGCGGTATCTGCGTGAGGAACTGCCGAAGCTGGTGTAAAGTAAAAAGAAACAGGAGGAACAGTAAAATGATCGATCGTTTTACTCAGAAAGCCAGAGAAGCGATCCGTCTGGCAGTCGAGACAGCGCAGGAGCTGGAACACGGCTATGTGGGGACGGAGCATCTGCTTTTAGGACTGATAAAAGAGGGAACTGGCGTGGCGGCAGCGGTTCTGGCAGAACATGATGTGACAGAAGAGCGTGTCATGGAACTGATGGAGCGTCTGATAAGCCCGGCAGTGGCGACTCAGGTAGAGGGACAGATTGAATATACGCCGGGGGCGCGCGCCGTGCTGCAGGCGAGTTATGATGAGGCGGTTTTTTTCAAAGCGCCTCTGATTGGAACGGAGCACATCCTGATTGCCATCATCAAGGATGGAAAATCAACTGCGTGCCGTTTACTCAATACAATGAATGTTAATATTCAGAAATTATATGTGGATCTGATGGGGGCTATGGGCGATGATGCGCCGTCCGAGGCGGCGGAAGATGCGGCAGCAGGACGGGTGCGCCCGGAGAAAGGCAATACACCGAATCTGGACAATTTCAGCCGGGATCTGACTCAGATGGCGCGGGACGGAAAGCTCGATCCAGTCATCGGCAGGGAACGGGAAATGAAACGTGTTATTCAGATTTTAAGCCGCCGGACGAAGAATAATCCGTGCCTGATCGGGGAACCAGGCGTCGGAAAAACGGCGGTTGTGGAAGGTCTGGCGCAGTTCATTGTTTCCGGCAATGTACCGGAGACGATCGCGAAAAAGCGGGTTGTCAGCCTCGATTTGTCCGGCATGGTCGCAGGATCCAAGTACCGCGGTGAGTTCGAAGAGCGGATTAAGAAGGTACTTGCCGAGGTGCGGGAGAGTGGAAATGTGCTCTTGTTTATTGACGAGATTCACACGATCATCGGCGCAGGCGGCGCGGAGGGCGCGATCGATGCCTCCAATATCCTGAAACCGTCGCTGGCGAGAGGCGAGATTCAGCTCATTGGTGCGACGACGCTGGAAGAATACCGCAAATACATCGAAAAAGATGCGGCCTTGGAACGCCGGTTTCAGCCGGTTATGGTGGATGAGCCGACGGAGGCGGAATCCATCGAGATTTTGAAGGGGCTTCGCAGCCGCTATGAGGAACATCACAAGGTGACGATCCAGGATGAGGCACTGGTGGCAGCGGTGCGCCTGTCTGCCCGATATATCAATGACCGTTTCCTGCCGGACAAAGCGATCGATCTGATCGATGAAGCATCCTCGAAGCTGCGTCTGACTGTATATACGGAGCCGGAGGAGATCAAAAAGCTCGAAGCGGAGATCAAAAAACTCGAAGGCCAGAAGGAAGAGGCGATCAAGGCTGAAGCCTATGAGAAAGCCGGTGAGATCAAGAAGAAGCAGCAGAAAAAGCAGGAAAAGATTGAAAAGATTCGTGAAAAATGGGAAAAAGAGAAAAATTCACGCAAGTTAGTGGTCGGTGAAAAGTAAATGGTATGGAGAAAA
>OGZG01002717.1_pt1 | contig 11524 bp, 10 predicted proteins | sample 1576781 | NCBI WGS metagenome assembly OGZG01 (sample SAMEA3541502, study PRJEB24748) | human gut metagenome | biome: human gut; feature: human-associated habitat; material: faeces | place: China | collected 2012 | reverse complement strand
ACCACCGCACCGATAAGTTCGGCGGCAGTCTGGAGAACCGCGTCCGCTTTGCCCGGATGCTGACCCGCGCCATCCGCAAGGCTGTGCCGGATATGATCATCGACTACAAGCTGTCCATCGTTACCCCGCAGCGCGGCAAGGGCGGCATCGACGAGGCGGATGCAGTGCAGTTCGCCCAGTGGCTGGTGGAGGACGGCGTGGATATGCTCCACGTTGCCCAGGCCAACCACACCGGCAACATGGCGGATACCATTCCTCCCATGGGTGTGCAGCCCTACGGCTTCTTTGTCAAGATCGCCGGCGACATCAAAAAGGCTGTCAACGTGCCGGTCAGCGCCGTGGGCCGTATCGTGGATGCCGAGATGGCTGAGCGCGTCATCGAGAGCGGCATGGCTGATATGGTCGCCATGGGCCGCCCGCTGCTGGCTGACCCCGACTGGGGCACCAAGATCGCTGCTGGTAAGGCCTGCGATATCCGACGCTGCATCAGCTGCAACAAGGGCTGCACCGATGCTATCCAGAACCGCCAGTTCCTCTCCTGCGTGCTGAATGCAGAGAACGGCTACGAGAACAGCCGCAGCATCCAGCCTGCAGAGCAGAAAAAGAAGATCGCTGTTCTGGGCGGCGGCCCTGCCGGCTTGGAAGCTGCCCGTGTGGCAGCCCTGCGCGGCCACGACGTGACCCTGTTTGAAAAGACCACCTCTCTGGGCGGTCAGCTGAACATTGCCTGCGTGCCTCCCCGCAAGGAGGAGATGCGCCGCGCCACGCAGGATCTGATCCGCGCGGTCTGCAATGCCGGGGTGCACCTGTGCATGGGACAGACCCGCACGGCAGAGCAGCTGAAGGAGGCCGGTTTTGAGGCTGTCATCAACGCTGTGGGTGCCCACAGCGCCGCACCCCGCATCCCCGGCATTGACGGCGTGAACGTGGCCGATGCCTGGAAGGTGCTGGCCGGTGAGCAGCAGGTCTACGGCACCGTGGCTGTCATCGGCGGCGGCATGGTGGGCTGCGAGACCGCAGAGTATCTGGCTGCCCGCGGCTGCAAGGTGTCCGTCATTGAGATGATGGACAAGATCGCGGCAGGCGAGAGCACCACCATTCTGCCCACCCTGCTGGAGAACTACAAGACCTACGGCGTGGAGCAGTACCCCAGCCACAAGGTCAAGGAGTTCCGCATGGATGCCGTTGTCTGTGAGAACAAGGACGGCGCAGAGGTGACCATCCCCTGCGATCACATCGTGCTGGCTATGGGCGCACGCTCCAACGAGTTTGACGCTGCTGCGCTGGAAGCTGCCAACATCCCGGTGTACTCCATCGGCGATGCCGCAGGCAAGGCTGCGGATATCTCCAACGCCATCCGTACCGGCTACGATACCGCCTGCCAGCTGTAAAGTAGTCTGAGATGCGCACAGCGCATCGCCAAAGGTGCAAGCCCGGAAGGTCTGTGTGCCTTCCGGGCTTGCTTTTTTCGGGAAAAGACGTGATCATTGGCCGCCCTCTGCGATATTTTTCCGCCGGTTAAGCCTGGATATAGAAATCCGACAAGAGTTGTGTTAGAATAAGGCATCCGGGAGCGCCATACGGCGGGTGCTCCGCTTCAACATGAAAAATGGAGGCTTTTTATGAAAAAGACCTATCGCTCGTTCTTTTGTCTGCTTGCAGTGCTGCTGCTTAGTGTCAGTGCACTGCCCGCTGCCTCGGCACTGTTTTCGGAGCGGCTCTACTACTATGGTACGGTGGAAGAGATCAGCCGCGCTGCGGACGGTACGGTGGAGTCTGTACTGGTGACCGCAGAGGGGCAGGAGACCTATGAAATGGTGATCACTGAGCGCACCCAGTGGCAGGACCATGACGAAAAGACCACCTCCGATCCCGCTACCCTTGCAGTAGGGGAGCAGATCTGTGTGGTGCACGACCCTGCCGTGATGATGTCGCTGCCGCCGCAGTCGGTGGCTTATACCGTCATCCGCAATTTCCCCGAAGGTACGGATCTGGAGCAGGAAGCCCGCGACGCTGCCTGCCCGGTGAAGCAGTTCTTCGCCCGGACCCGCAAGGCCATTGAGGACTGGTTCTACCAGACCATGCCCATTGCAGAGTGAATCTGACTGCATCGTAAAAAAGGAAAAACATCTGCTGTCCCACGCCGGAGGCTGTCACGTCCGGCAAAGGGGCAGCAGATGTTTTTTGTGTGTAATCCTGCCTTGTTCAACTTATGATTCATCCAGTTGGGCAGCAGTGCAGAAACACTCAGTTCCGCTGGAACCCAAGATAGCGGTTACCCTGAAAACTCAGCTTTCCAATGTCGCCCTCCACAAGCATTCCGTAGTCCGAACCACTTACGGTAAGCTCCATGCGGTCGCCGCTCTCTACCTGAAAGGTCACATAATAGGTGGTAAACGTAGGCATCATCGTGTTGTCTGTGTGGTGATGAGAGACCTCCGTGCGCTTTGCTACCACCGCTGCTGGAACGGTGAGCCGCGGCGAATGGTTGTTTTTATTCCAGGTGCGGATATTTCCGATGATGGCATACAGGATCATGCCCAGAACCACAAGGAACAGGATGGGAAACAGGATGCTGAACAACAGATCAAATCCAGCAAAAAACATCTTACTCCTCCAAAATTTCTTCCAGCAGTCCCTTTACGTCCTCCAAAAAGGATTCCTCTCCAAGGGTGTTCACTTTGAAGAACACCGCCTGACTGCCGCCTGCGGTGATGGCGGATAACCGGATCGGGCTGTCCCCGTTCTGAAACATGGTCAGCGTCAGACTCAGGCGATTACCGCCCATCACGCTGTACCGTTCAAAGACGCGGACGCTGCACCGGGCATCGCCCTCTTTGAAATCACTTCCGGCTTCCAGCTCTGCCGACCAGCTGCTGGCCGGAATTTCGTTTTCCAACTTCCAGAGCAGCTGATCAAATTTCTTGTTCTGAATGGTCTTTTCAAAGATCGCCATAATGGTCCCTCCGTTTTACCAACAAAATTCGGTCCCTTATCCTTAATACGAACGAACCCGCAGGAAAATTGCAGAATGCCATCCCTGCGCTCCGGATTCGGAGGAATACTTTGTGATCTTCCAACAGCATACAGTAGCACCAGGGGGTGCTGTGTATGCTATTAACGCTGCTGCAATTTTTCGCTACAAAATTTCTGGTGCTGGCGCTGCATCTGGAAGCGGGAAGTTTCCCAAAGCCGCTCAGCGCGCGGGAGGAGATCGAAACCTTTGCGGCTCTGCGGGCGGGGGACGGGAGTGCGCGGGAAAAGATCATCCGGCACAACCTGCGGCTGGTGGCCCATGTGGCAAAGAAATACTACGCCCAGCCTGGCGACCAGGAGGACCTGATCTCAATTGGAACCATTGGGCTGATGAAGGCCGTGGATACCTTTGACACCACCCGCAAGGCGCGGTTTGCGACCTATGCCAGCAGATGCATTGAGAATGCTATCCTCACCCGAGCGAACGCCGGACGGAGAATCGGAACCATCTCCACCGCCCTCGGGGTCATTCTCGTCCTCTTCCGGGTCTACCGGGAAGGTGGTCCAGTCGATTTCATCCTCCGGTGAACCGAAGAGCACCACATGCGCCACCTTGCCGTCCCACACCACCTTGCGCACTACCGTGCGGATGGCGGCACGCTTCTGGGTCACGGTCATGTCGTCGATGTTGTCGTGGAACACGGTCAGCAGCTGCCGCATCACGTCAAACTCGATGCCGCCCAGAACACCGTTGTCGGTGAGGCTTTCAAATTCCCGGATGCGGGAACCCAGGGCGGCATCCTGTGCATTCAGTTCCTCGATGCGCTTTTTCAGGTGGACTGCGGCGGTGCTGTCTCCAAAATCGGCAAGGGAGTCGATGAGGGCGGTGATCTTCCGCTGCGTCTCGGCTTGCTCCTTGCGCAGGGCAGAAAGCTTGGTCTCACACTCGGAACGGTTGCCTGCGTGGGCGGACTTTGCCTTTTCCAACTGCTTCATAAAGTCGCTGGAATGGTCGGCAAGGTGCTTGACCTGCTCGCAGATGGCAGCATCCAGCAAATTGCCGTTGGCATTCCGGACATTACATAACTCTCTCCGGCTGCGCTCCTTCAGTTTGCACATATAGGGAAAGACCACCTGCCCGTCGGCAGTTTTGCGCCCGGTGACCTTCGGGTACATCCGGCTGCCGCAGGAGCACCACAGCAGGCCGGTGAGCAGGGCTTCGTTGCCGCGGGACTTGTGGTAGGACTTGGATTTGTTCCGTTCCAGCGACTCCTGCACCCGAATCCACCGGTTCGAGGAGATGATGCCGAGGTGTTCGCCCACCGAAACGATCCATTCGCTGATGGGATTGTAGACCGTAGCACGGCCTTTTTCCTGATCGCTGCGGTTGTAGGCCAGCACGCCGCGCACACCGTCGAAATCGGACTCCGGGGCGAACAGTTCTGCCTCATTGTCCACAAAATACTGATAGGCGTCCTTGTCTGCAATCAGGTAGACAGGGTTCTGCAAAATCGATTTGATGGAAAACCGGGTGAACGAACGCCCGGTTTTTGTTTTGATGCCCTGCCGCAGCAGCTCGGTCTCGGTCGTGGTCAGGGAATCGTACTGCTCGTAGAGGTCGAAAATTTTGTAGATGATCTCTGCTTCGTCCGGCAGCAGCTTGAGCTTGCAGGCCTTTTTGGTCTTGCCGTCCACCGTGATGCTCTTGACGCTCTCGGAAGCATAGCCCGTGGGGGTCGTGCCGCCCAGCCAGCGCCCGGTCTTTGCCAGCTCGTGCATGTTGTCCCGGATGCGCTCCGCGATGGTCTCACGTTCCAGCTGACTGAACACGGATGCGATGTACATCATCGCGCGGCCCATGGGGCTGGACGTGTCAAAACTTTCACGGATGGACACAAAGTCGATGCCCAGCCGTCCCAGTTCTTCAATCAGGCTGGAAAAGTCGCTGATGTTGCGGCTGATGCGGTCCAGACGGTAGACCACAATGGCCTTGAATTTCCGGTCCTTGGCCGCAGTCATCATCTTTTTGAAATCCGGGCGGTTCAGGTTGCCGCCGGAAAAGCCCTCGTCCTCAAAGACAACGGCATGTTCCGCGGCGGCATCGCCGTAGTGAGAGCGGATATATTCGCGGCAGAGGTCGATCTGATTTCCGATACTCTCGCCCTTGCCGGTGTAGCGGGACTTACGGGAATAAATTGCAATGGTGTCGGCAGTTTTGGCCATGAGATACTCCTTTCCTGTTGTCTGGTGGCCGTAGATGCGGCTATTGTAGCATGATAAGCCATCTTTGTGAAGAAAAATAACGATAGTCATACATATTTCATCACAAACAGAACGGAGGTGTCAAGGATGTAAACGGTCAAAAAAGGGGGGAAAACAGAATGTTTGACTATTTCTATGGGCAGTCGGGCGAGATGTTCTCCTATTTCCGGGTGCCCAAAATTTTATTCCGTGACATACGCTTCAAAGACTTGTCCACCGATGCAAAGACCCTGTACGGCATCCTGCTGGACCGCATGAGCTTGTCCGTGAAAAACGGCTGGTTAGACGGGCAGGGGAGAGTGTATATCATTTTTCCGGTACAGGAAGTCATGGATGCACTGGGCTGCGCAGACAACAAGGCAACCAAACTGTTCCGGGAATTGGAAAAGTTTGGTCTGATTCATATAGAAAACCACAAGCATAGCTTGTGGTTTTCTATATGAAGTAAATATCCCGGCTCTGAGATTAGAGCCGGGATATTTTAGTTACTTCACTTTACATCGGAAGTTTTCCAGGAAAGCCTCCCCTAGAACGTTACAAAATCTACTGGGTTTAGGCTGTTGGCTTTCGGAAAAGTTCTATCTCATTTTTTTGCTGGTTCTGTAATGGTATCGTTTGAATTTACTGTTTTTTGGTGAGGAGTGATTAAACTATATCTCGTTCGTTTTTACTGTGTCGCTTTGCTGCTGTTTCACCGGTTGTTCCAAGCCGAAGGCATCCATGGATATTTCTTTTCGTTTTCGTGCCCGTATTCTTCCAGCTTGCGCATCTGTTCCACCACATGGGGCATATCCATTCGCTCCACCATCGCATCGATGAGGGACTCACCTCGCTCGGCAAGGGCGTCCCGGGTTGCGACATCGGGAATGTCTGGAGTGGACATGTGGTCGCCGTTTTCACCAAAGCAGTAACCTACAGCGGCGCTCTGGTATCCCAGGCTGAACAAATCTTGGAAAGACGCGCAGCTCTGGGGAGTAGTATGCTGGTAACCGGTCACCAGCGGCACATCTTCCAGCCGGTTCATCACCTTATAAGCACCAACGGTAATGGAGTGAAAATCATTTAAGAAATCGGTTAGAAGATCTTTATTTTTGTCAAACTGAATCATACAATCCATGTATAGCGCAGGTACGCCGGTTTCATCATAGAAATCTCGGATCATGGGGCAGATGGTCATATGAGCGGGGCCGTGGAAACTCATATACACCTGGCGTTTGAAGCCCAGACGGAGGAGGCTCCGAGCAATAGCGCCCAAATAGTCAATACCCTGACGGACGGTAACCTGGACAGTACCTCGACCGGAAGCGGTGGCACCCGCATAGAAGTAGGGAAGCCCTGTGAGTACCAGGCCATCACAAGCTTCTGCCATCCGCAGGCAGTAGGCCTCGGAAATTACGGTTTCGCAGTCCAGAGGAAAGCCGCCGTGCATTTCGGTGGTTCCTACCGGGACAATGATAATGTCGTTGCGGTTCAGATATTCCTGAACCTCAGTGTTGAGCATTTTGCCCAGAATACGAGTACGCATAGAATACCTCTTAAAATAATGAAATTTTGCACTTTCGGAAAGCGGGATGATGCGGCAGCTCGTCCTGCATATTTGATAAGAAAAGTTAAAACGCCGGCCTTACTTTTGTTTGGCAGCAGCAATTTTGGCTCGCACATCGTCGGTGATGTTCCAGATAAAACGGAAGGCGAACCAAGAACCCAGAACACAAATGGCGGGAACCAGCGTAGACAGAGCTTTGATACCACTCAAGGCAGAAGCGGACTGTGTAGCGGCGCCAACCTGATAACCAGTCCACCCCAGCATAAGAACACCCAAGGAAGAGCCGATGGTTGTACCGATACGGCGGGTGAGAGAGAAGGTGCCGTAAATGGAACCTTCCGTGCGCTTGCCGGTCAGGTATTCGTTGTAATCAATCGCTTCACCTACCATGCCCCACTGCATAAGAATGGCCAAGGAGGAGAAGGTAGCCGCCAGTGTGGCCCAGACGGCATAGACGATTGCAGGAATATTGACGAACATAATGGTGCCGAACAGAGCAAGGTACAAAACGGCGGAAATTAATAGCCCGGCGCAAATCAGGCGAGCCAGTCCGACTTTTTTAGCCAGCTTGGGAGCTACGGCCAGAGTCAAAATGCTGCAAGGAATAGAAATCAAAGAAGCCGTAGACATCATAGTCAGAGAGCCAAGGACATCTGCGTACATGTAGGTACCCACATTGCCGGTAATGGCCAGCATGGAGCAGAAAAACAGAGAGTGAACGCAGAGCGCCAAGAATGCGCGGTTCTTTCGGAACACCACAAAAATGTCGGTGACTTTGATGCTGTTGCCTGCATCCTCTGCAGACGCGCTGTTGTGACGCTCTTCCGTCCAATAGTAGTGGAAGAAACAGACTACACCGCCGCAGATGGCCATGATGGTTGCACCGATTCCGTAGCCTTTGGCGGTATCGCCGAATATGCCCAGAATCAACGGAAATGCCAGGGAACAAGTGTAACCACCAGCCAAGGAGCCAAAGCCACGGGCGGAAGACAGCTGCGCGCGCTCTTCGTCGGTGTCAGACATGGCGGAGAGCATAGACCCCATGGGGATATTCAGCATGGTGTAGGCACCTTCATACAGGATTTTGCACACAAACAGTACAGCCAGCATGGCAACTCCATCGAACAAGGTTGGTAGAGTCCACAAAGCAATGGCGGAAACCGCAAGCATAGGGGTAGCACGCAGAATCCAAGGGCGAAACTTGCCGCGCTTGTCGTGATTCTTGGCAAATACTTTATCCATCAAGGTACCCATCATCGGGTCATTGACAGCATCCCAAACATTCCAGACCAAAAGCAGAGTTGCCAGCATTTCCGTGCTGACGCCCAGAATATTCAGACAGTAGCGGGTAAAGAATGCGCTCATCAGACTAAAGGTGAACAGGCCGCCGGCGTCACCGCAGCCATAGCCGATCTTCTGTTTCAAGGTCAGCCGCGAAGTGGTGTTTTTCTCCATATTATTGATTTCTCCTTTTCTGTGGGATTTCCCACGTGGTTCTGCATATAGAATATCAAATTATATCTGCAAAATAAATTACACATTTCGCTATTTCATTGCATATCTGGCAAATATCCCGTAAAATAATGACAAATGTTTTACGGAGAATCGTCAATGAAATTGGATTTTTTGATGGATAATGCAGAGCAGGCCCAGGTGTGGCGGTTTCGCCGCATGTAGCAGCCAGGGAAATATTCCTCGTTCACCACCGTGATCCGGTCGCACCGGCCAAGCAGCTGCTGAAAGCCTTCTTCCCGGCTGTAGAGCCTTCCCCGGTACGGAATGGCTGCTTCCAGCACCAATTTCGCCCCTTTGTCCTTCTGCGCCGCCACTGCCTGGGCAAACAGCAGGTCGGCTCCCCGGGCAAAGCCCGAAATGAAATGGGTATATAAAAAACGACCTTCTAGTCATGCCGCCGCGGCAGCAACCCGCTGCGGCCAGGACCGGAAGGTCGTTTGTTCAATTGCGGCACTCCTACTATAACTGAGAAGAATCAATATTCCGCGGAAGATCTACCACAATCTGTCCCGCGGCAGCACAGTAGTAGGATAGATATTGCTGCGGACTAATACCATATTCCTTTTTAAACGCCCGATAAAAGGTGGAATAATCCGCAAAGCCCACCTGCTGCCCCACATCACTCATGGGGACTCCTTCCACAATCAGTGACTTAGCATGGATCAGTCGCAGCTGCGTGAGGCAGCGATAAAAACTGACGCCCATCTTATTGTGAAACATATGGGTGATAGTACTCTCACTCACATAAAAATGATTTGCAGTGTCGGCCAAGGTGACCCGGGTGGCAAAATTTTCTTCAAGATACGCCATGATACGGTCTAAGAGTACCGTTTTTTCTTTACAAGAAGAATTGTCTTGCGGATCTTGGGATGCCCGAAACAGGCAAATCAGTATTTGAATGGTGTTGGCCAAAACCATAGACTGCCATCCTATGCCTCTTTTTTCAGATTCCACAACACCTTTGTGGAACAAATCTGGCAAGAATTCCCATTGAGTGCCGGTAGTGCGCAGCACACAAGTCGGAGCCAAAGTGTTCAGCTCTTCATCCAGCTGGAAAAGCATATCTATCATGCGTTGGCTTACCCACAACACGTCTCGATTGTAGGGGCCGGAAACGTCCTTCCGCAGCAAAGAGCGGTGACTAACACCAGGGCGAATCAGGATAATGTCCCCTTTTCTCAGCAGATAACGCTCAGAACCTACCAGATATTCCGGTGAACAGCTGCTCCGACACAGAAGTAGCTCATAAAAGTCGTGGGAGTGGAGAGATACAGCGTCATTGGCGTAGGTCACACTTCGATGGGTTTGTGTGTACAGGCTGGTCATCTTCACCCCTTGAAGAATGTTGGAAGAATTCTGCTGGGCTACCATATTATCCCGAATTGCAACTGCCTGCGCAACAAACCGCCACATCTGGTCCTGCTCCGCATTATCCATCAAAAAATCCAATTTCATTGACGATTCTCCTCAAAACATTTGTCATTATTTTACAGGTTTGCAAAAACGGCGATCCGGTACATACAGGGATTTCCGGAAGCGAGACTGCTGAAATTTGTAGTCATGCCGTTTTGGAAAGGCTGGACATAATTATCCACGAAGCATGACCTTTGCGCAGAACAGACCGCCCTGATAGGTAACCGTACTTGCCCCGCCGGATTTTTCTGCGATGTGACGGACGGACTGAAGCCCGACACCGTCTCCTTTTCGCTTGGAGGACAGAAATACTCCGTCTTTTTCCCGGATAACTCCGTCATAGGTGTTTTCAACCTGAATCAGTACCAGACTGTTGCCATGCAGATAGGCGGTCAGCTCGATTCTGTGTCTGGCAGGTGCAGTGCGCAGGCTGGCTTCGAATGCGTTTTCCAGAAGATTCGACAGCACCAGACACATATCGATCTCGTCCACGGGAAGCGTCTGCGGCAGATCCAGCTTGGCACAGAAGGGGATCCCCTCACGCTTTGCAAGGGCACAGTAATAGCCTACAACACTGTCCGCCGCCCGGTTTTCGCAAAAGCTCATATCCAGCTCCGGGATGCGGGAGACGGTTTTTGCAAGATAAGCCTTCAGACCGTCCAAATCTCCCGCTTCAGCCAGCGCGGAGAGCTGATTCATCTGGTGGCGCATATCGTGCCGTGCCTGCCGGGCTTCCTCGATGGCGGCTTTCAGGCTTTCGTAGCGCTGCTGCTGCATGGAAAGAAACTGGTTCTCCTGCTGCAATCTCGCGTTCCGGTTGATGCTGATTGCCATAAGAAGGAAGATCGCGTTAAAGAAGAGCATCAAAAACAAAAGCGCGATGCTCATAACGATGTAGACCTGCAAGACCCGCCCGGTCTGAAGCGTCGTCGGGTAACGCGGGATCATGAAAAGGTTCAGCAGAATGAACACAAGCGGCAGCACCCAGAACGCATACCATGTCTGCGCAAAGTTATCATCCTCCACCATCATGCGCACTGCGTGGGTGGCGGGATAATACGCTGCGGCAGTGATCAGCCAGCAGACCGCATTATAAAAAATGCAGGCAGCAAAACAGAACCACGGCTTATCCGGCGGCAGCTGCTGCCGCAGTGTGATCGCCGTGCCGATGGCGCGGGATAAGCTGTTCAGGCAGGCGAACACCGCGCAGACCGCCAGCGCAATCGTTCCGGACTTCCAGAGAGAGGTCTGCAATGTTTTGACATACAGAAGGCTCGCCGCAAGTGTGATAACCAGCAGGGGGAGCGCAGTCGGGCTGTTGAAACAATAGCAAAGCAGTCCGCTGCCAAGGCAAAGCCCGAGCAGCAGCGGCACTGCCCATGCCGCAAGCCTTGCGGGCGGCTGCTTCAAATAAGAGCGCACCGGAAAGCTGCTTACAAACAGCTTCCAACCTCCTTTATAAAATCTTTCATCCTGATTATAGCACAGTTGCCCGGTTCTGTCGCAGCAGAAACCGGGATTTCGTGCCGGAAACCGGGCTTTCGTGCCAAATGCCTTGAAAAGGCTGCGCCTGCCCGTATACTGAAGACAGAAAACCCCCAACGACGGCAGAAGGAAAGGAGGGGTGTTGTGCATCGAATCGCCGTGCTGACAAACAGCATGGCGCAGGAAGCCTTTTTAGCAGAGCAGCTCCTACGGTTCTGCGCCGAGCATTGTTTGTTTCCCCAAATGGATTGTTACCGCGATCAGGAAAGCTTTTTTGAAGCCGCACACAACGAACCGCTGACCAATGCCTTGATTGCCCTGCCGGGT
>OGZG01002707.1_pt1 | contig 11544 bp, 8 predicted proteins | sample 1576781 | NCBI WGS metagenome assembly OGZG01 (sample SAMEA3541502, study PRJEB24748) | human gut metagenome | biome: human gut; feature: human-associated habitat; material: faeces | place: China | collected 2012 | reverse complement strand
GCCGATGTCGACGTGTTCGACCTGTGCCTCAAGACTTATGGATATTCTGCCGCATCGTATTGTAACCGGCCTTGATAGAGAATCCGTCTGCGAACTCATAGCGAGCGGAGATCCTGAACTCCGGTCCTTGGTAAGTCTTATAAACTCCACTCCCTTCCTCCTTCGTATCTATCACGGCAGAAGGAGACGGCATCTTATCCGGTTCATACAAATTATAAGTTCTAGGCCCCATTACATTATACATACTATAACGGATTCCAGCGTCTATCGATAAGGTAGGAGTTATATCCCAACGATCGCCCACGTAAATAGCCGATTCCAGCGCTTTCTCGGACTGCATCCGGTCGTCCAGCACCAATGAAGCCTCGCCTTTCCCCAGATATTCCCCGGGATTCAAGTTATAATACAAGGAACTCAATCCAAACCCGATCGTATGATGATCATGCGCCTGCCAACTAAAATCAGCTTTCCCGTAAAACTGATCGATACCGAAAGACAATGTATAGGCGGTCGCCGGGTTATCCGTGTTCTCGGTCCGATTGTTATAATGATCATATCCGGCGATAAATGTCCCGGTGAGATTCGGATGGAAAGCATGCGTCCATTTCAGCGAGGCACTGGCATTCTGGTAAGCGTATCGTTCCACCTCATCGAAATGAAAACGGTCGTTCTTTGAGAAGTAACAACACTGTCCTTATATAAAGTAAGAATACGGTTATAAGTTGTCTGGGCGAGAGTTAGATCGCTCTTCGTTTTATTCCATAATTGCAGTGCAGTAGCCACGATCTGACGACGGGTTCCGGCATCTATTTTCTTGTTCTGTTGTACTGCCACCTGTTCCAAGGCATTCACTTGTTGATACTTGGCATGTACTTCAGGGCTATTAATGACGACAAGAGTATCTCCCCGGTGTACCCAGTCTCCCTCCTGAACGAAGAAAGTGTCGATACGGCCGGGAAGTTTCCCACTGATACGGATTTCTGTTGCTTCAGCTTGTCCTTGCAAGACCAGCGGCTGTTTATGCATTAATATAACTCCCAAGCCGGTGAAAATACCGACAGCCAGAAGAATGATGACAAAAGCCCATGATAGGGTTTTACTAGTTGGTTTCATTGTTTGTTACGGTTTAGGTTGATAGTTTGCAAATTGTTCCGGTGTGCCACAAAGCGAGAGTAGATTCATTAGTGCCACATCATATTCATAATATGCTGCCAGGCGAGCCACTTTTACACTGGCAAGCATGGTTTCAGCATCAATAACTTCGGTAGAAGTTGCCATCCCTTCTGTAAATGATTTCTTTCGGATGCGTACCAATTCTTCACTTAAAGCAATCGTTGCATTTAAAGCTTTTACATTATCCTGTGCCTTTTCCAGCTGCGTATAAAGCTTATCTACCCCAACAGCCAGATCATCACGGGCCTTCATCTGGCCTAAAGCCAGAGTTTGTTCCGTTAATTTCGATTGCCGCACTCTTTTTTCACGATCCAGTCCGTCAAAGAGGTTCCATGTAAAACCAATGCCTACCATGGTACGCGGTAATAAATTACTCTGAATACCATGCGAATACAAGGTCTGTTTTCCAAAAAGGGCTATATTCGGCAAATAGCCGCTTTGAGCAATCCGCACTTCTTGTTTGGCAATATGCTGCTGCAGCTGTAATTGGTTGAGTGTATAGTTCCCACTGTTTACTGAAAGATCAAATAGCATTTTAGGTGGCAATGAATCATTCATAAAAAGGGGAGAGGTAGGAATGATATTGGCATCTGCATCCTTTTTATTCAGCAAAACCTTTAAGGCACTTTGCACTACTGTTTCTTCTTTTCGCGCAGCTTCCAATGCACGTTTGGCTTCATCCATATTTACCTGGGCAAAAAGCCTTCCTGCTTTGTCAATCATTCCTGCTGCCTCTAATTTCAAGGCATTTTCATAATGTTTCTTCAATCCGTTGTAGGTTTCTTCACGAACCGTCACAATTTGTTGTGCCAGTCGAAGCCCATAATAGCTTTCAACCAATAAACTTTGCTGATTGGCCGATACCTGTGCCCGACTTTCCCGTGCCAGATCAACCATCGTTCTTCCGATGTTGGTGGCATGAAAACGCTTACCACCGGAAAAGAGTACCCACTCGGCTGATAAATCAACAGTTGTCAAATTTCTTGGAGTCAAAGGAAATATAAGGGTATTTGCCCCAATTTGATCCAGTATAGACGAAATGATCTGGTCATCCGGAATAATGGAATGTACAAAGTCTTTAGCCGGATCGGTAAACTGCGATAAAGGCTGTTTAACTTCGATCTTCTCCGACATGTGTACAAACGCACCTGTAGACTGAAGACTGGGATACCAGAAAGCATTCAACTTATCACGTTCAGCCTTCGCAATCTCAATACTCTTATCCGCTATTTTCAGACTCTGATTTCCTTGATTCAACAGATGCAGTGATTCTTCGAAACTTAATGGTGTCTGTGCATCTATCTGACCGATGGAAAAATACAAAGTCAATAGTATACAAAGTCGCTTATTTTTTTTCATACTGGTTAGGTTATATCTGAATTTGAGATATTCTAACAGATGAAAAGAGAGGTTTGTTCATCAGAAAGAATATAGCAATACAACAAAAGAAGGTTTCAACGCTTTTTTATAAGATGTTCTATTTTTCATCTTCTCTTTGAATCACGTTTGTATCATTTCTATCAGATAGAAAAAATGATGCATAAAATAATGCAAGTATATGCAATAAGCGTGTTATTAATGGATATAAACTACTTGATTATACAAAATATAAATGCATATTGGAGTTGTTTCTTTAAAGGAAAAGCTCTGTTCCTTTAAAGAAACAACCGTTGGTCGGTGAGAAGCGTGTTCTCCCTTTAAAAGAAAGCTACCAAACAGCCCATAAAGTACCAGTTTGTCTCTAAATCTTATTTATTTTGCTAGAAACTAAATCTGTCAATTTGAAATAATATAAGCAACTTTGTTCTCACATATTCAATATTCATTCTCTATTTAGAACCTAGTGATAGATTATTCACTAAAATAGTTTATATCTGAATCTTATTAACCGGAAATCCTGGAATTTTTTCTATAGCGACTATCGCCAATCTGTATATTTTTAATTATACGGGCTACTAATATGCGTTTTTTCATATCCGGTTGTTTTTCATCAAAACAAAAGAATTGAAGAGGCTTTAATTTCTCTTTTTTCTTGCATTAAAATTTCTGCGATTTTATTTGAGATATAAAAATTATGTTTACCTTTGCATCACCATTTCATAAGGCTTTTGAGTCGAGAAATGCAGTAAATATGCGGTAATAGCTCAGTTGGTAGAGCACTAGCTTCCCAAGCTGGGGGTCGCGAGTTCGAGCCTCGTTTACCGCTCTTTTGAAAATCAGGTGGTTATCTTAAATAAACTGCCTGATTTTTTATTTTTCAAGTCCCCTTTTCTATGGTTTTATCTATTATCGGACAAAACCTAAACTGAACATATTGTAGAATAACCCCAATTGAATAACCAATATGGCTAAAAAAATAGAGAAATATCTCCCCGTAGATTACAGTGACAGTTTTTCCATAGAAGTTACAGAAAATCGTTTGTCTCCTAAAGATATTATTTTAAAAGTCTTTGCTCATAACCCCGCTTGGCTCCGAATGTTGTATGCAATAAGGGCCTGTTTAGTCAAACCTTTCGGTATAGAAACTAAAGCTATTGAAAGTGAAGAACTTATTATAGAGGAAGACAAGCAAGAAGCAATTATGAGAAAAGACGATAAACATTTATTGTTTTATGTCGATATTTTCATTACGCCATTGGAAACAGGAAAACAAATGATTGAGGTTACCACATTAGTAAAATACCATAATTGGGTAGGAAAGGCTTATTTCTTTTGTATAAAACCTTTTCATCGGGTCATAGTGCCTTTAGTTCTCAAAAAAGCGCTATGCTGAACAAGCACAGTCGCGGATGCAACTATATAACGAATATGAAAAATGAGATATGTAATATAGAAGCACATGACTTTAGAAAATTAATGCATGAAGAATAGGGCAGTTCATGCATTTTTCGTATTTTTGCACCCTGTTTTAACACTCAAGAAAACTTTAAATAGAAAAATATAATGGCAAAAGAACTGAAAGACCTTACCAAACGTAGTGAAAACTACTCACAGTGGTATAACGATTTGGTGGTAAAAGCTGATTTGGCAGAACAGTCTGCTGTGCGCGGATGTATGGTGATTAAGCCTTACGGATACGCTATCTGGGAGAAAATGCAACGTCAATTGGACGACATGTTCAAGGAAACAGGACACGTAAATGCATACTTCCCGCTATTAATCCCGAAATCATTCTTAAGCCGCGAAGCAGAACACGTAGAAGGGTTTGCGAAAGAGTGTGCCGTAGTAACACATTATCGTTTGAAGAATGCGGAAGACGGTTCAGGAGTTGTAGTAGATCCTGCAGCTAAATTGGAAGAGGAATTGATTATCCGTCCGACATCAGAAACAATCATCTGGAATACTTATAAGAACTGGATTCAGTCATACCGTGACCTGCCTATTCTCTGCAACCAATGGGCGAATGTTTTCCGTTGGGAAATGCGTACCCGTCTTTTCCTGCGTACTGCCGAATTCCTGTGGCAAGAGGGACATACCGCTCATGCTACCCGTGAAGAAGCAGAGGAAGAAGAATATTGATTATAGCAAAAAATCTGAATCTGTTTGTAATCTGAAATCGTTATTTATAAAGAAGGGGCGGGTGATACTCATCATCTGCCCTGTGCTTTATATTATGGCATTATATGATACCAGGGACAAAAGATATTTTGTGAAGCAGTTCCCGCAATTTTTATTATATGATGCTGCTATAAATATTTTCTGCAGGAGGTAGAAATGACAGGACTTACAAATGAACAGGTGCAGGAGAGGATTGCAGAAGGAAAAGTTAATGTCAACGAGAACCCGAATACCAGAACCTACAAGCAGATCATTTTGGAAAACACGCTTACATTTTTTAACTTTTTAAATATTGCATTGCTTGTTCTGGTGCTTTTTGTGAGATCTTATAAGAACTCCATGTTTATGGGAATCATTCTGATCAATACAGTGATAGGTATTATTCAGGAGATCAGAGCAAAGAAGACGATTGACAAACTTGCAATTCTTACAGAGAGTAAAACAGTAGTTTTGCGTGAGGGGAAGAAATGGAGTATTTCCACAGAGAAACTGGTTCTGGATGATCTGATCTTTCTGAAAACAGGAGATCAGGTTCCGGCTGACGTAAAGGTGCTGGAGGGAACTGTAGAAGTAAACGAGTCTCTACTCACCGGTGAGTCGGACAATCTGTCCAAAAGCCAGGGAGACGAACTTTTTTCAGGAAGCTTTGTGACATCAGGGGAAGCTTGCTGTCAGGTAATCCATGTTGGAAAAGATAATTATGCATCGCAGATCACAAGTGAAGCAAAGGAATTTAAACGTCATAATTCGGAACTTCGCAATTCTCTGAATGCGATTCTGAAGGTGATCAGTATCATTATCGTGCCTCTTGGTGCCATGTTGTTTTACAAGCAATATATGATCGTAGGAGATACACTGAAGGATTCTGTGGTAAATATGGTTGCCGCAGTACTTGGAATGATCCCGGAAGGCCTGGTACTTCTGACAAGTGTGGCACTGACATTGGGTTCTATGGTTCTTGCTACAAAGAAGACACTTGTGCAGGAGCTTTACTGTATTGAAACGCTGGCGAGAGTTGACACGCTCTGTCTGGATAAGACCGGTACGATCACAGAAGGGACCATGAAGGTTGAAGATGTGCAGTTGTATGATACAGCACAGACAACTGTTGTACAACATACAGCAAAATTTGATCCGGAAACAGGGGAGCCTGTTCAGAATGTGTCAGCATTAAAACCGGAGGTTACGGTATCAGCAGAGAAGGAAAACGGACAGATACAGGAAACAGTAAACTCAGAAACGGTATCTCAGGAAGAAAGACAGAAGCTTCAGGAAATTGACCACATTATGGGAAATATGATGTCAGTTCTTCATGATCAGAATGCAACAGCAGATGCGCTGAGAAAGCGCTTTCCTTCAAGAAATGACCTGAAACTGATCCATGCCATTCCTTTCTCCTCAGACAGGAAATACAGTGGTGCTGTTTTTGAAGGAAGAGGAACTTATCTGATGGGAGCTGCACAGTTCCTTTTTCCGGAAGGAAATGAAGAACTTCTGGAACATTGCAGCAGTTACGCACAGGAGGGATACCGTATCCTTGTTCTGGCTCACAGTGAACAGGAGACAAAAGGAACGGAACGCCCGACAGGACTTGAACCGTTGGGACTGTTTCTCATCACTGACGTGATACGTGAGGAAGCACCGGATACTCTGGCTTTTTTTGACAGCCAGGGAGTTGACCTTAAAGTTATCTCAGGAGATGATCCTGTGACTGTCTCTGCGATTGCAAAGAAAGCAGGACTGAAAAATGCCAATCATTATATCGATGCAACAACAATTAAAACTTCGGAAGAAATGCAGCGTGCAGTTGCAGAGTGCAGTGTATTCGGGCGTGTAACACCACAGCAGAAGAAACAGATGGTACAGGCTCTTCAGTCGCAGAAGCATACAGTTGCGATGACCGGTGACGGTGTAAATGACGTACTTGCACTCAAGGAAGCAGACTGCAGTATTGCCATGGCAGCAGGAAGCGATGCAGCTAAAAATATTGCAAATGTCGTTCTTCTTGATTCTAATTTCGGGGCAATGCCTCATATTGTAAATCAGGGCCGTCGTGTTGTAAACAATATCAGAAGTGCGGCATCCATGTTTCTGATCAAAACAATTTTTTCTGTTTTACTGTCATTGATCACAATTTTCTTTGGAGATGCATATCCCTTTGAACCAATCCAGATGTCGCTGATCAGTGCCTGCGCAGTGGGAATTCCTACATTTCTTCTGACACAGGAAAATAATTACAATAAGATTGACCATACATTCCTGAGGCACGTATTTATGAATGCATTTCCTGCGGCAGTAACCATTACAGGATGTGTATTTACGATCATGCTGGTCTGTCAGGATGTATACCATTCTAACGTCATGCTTAATACAGCCTGTGTTCTGGTTACGGGGTGGAACTATATGTCTGCACTGCGTACAGTTTATTCGCCGCTGAACACATACAGAAAAGTGATCATTTATGGAATGCAGTTTGCATTTTTTATAAGTGCGGTTGTATTGCAGGATTTGCTGACACTGGGTTCTCTGGAATTTGGAATGATCATTCTGGTATTTGTACTGATGACATTCTCTCCAATCCTGATCGAAACTATTACAGAATGGATCAGGAGGATTTATGAGAAGTCACTGGACAGAGAAGATGAAAATAAAGGATTTTTTGCAAGATTTTTGGAAAGAGTCCAGAAGTAAAAAACGAGGACAATCTGTAAAATATGCAGATTGTCCTCGTTTGCATTATGCGGTCTGCGTTATGCAGATTAATGGTTTATTTCTTTCTGCACAGCCAGAAGCATCCAAATGCAGGGATCATAACACCTTTAGCTTCCATCTCATGTCCTGAGATAAGATCAGTGTATATGCCGTCATCTTCGTTGATCCATGCAACCTTATCCTGATCGCTGAAGTTATAGATTCCGATGAATTTCTCCTCTGCATTTTCGCGTACGATTGCAAGGATAGAAGAATCCCAGGTATCGATTGTACGAAGATCAGCTGTTGTATCAAAAACGCTGTGTGAACTTCTAATATGTTCCAGATGATCCAGTGCGTGGAAAAGTTTTCCCTGTACTGTATCTGCGATATTTCTGTTTGGAGCAAGTGACCAGTTGAATTCTCCTCTGTGAAGATAGCGGGAATCAACTGCCTTGTCAGGATCATCTTTATAAGAATAGTCGTTTACCTGACCAATCTCATCTCCGCTGTAGATTACAGGGATACCTGACTGGGAAAGCATAAATGCATGAAGTGTGATGTCATAGCGCACACTTCTGTCAACACCAGCTACATTTCCTTCAAAACCATATTTCTCAATGCCACACAGAGATGCGGTAGTACCGCAAAGTCTTGCATCACCCAGACGCGGGTCATCATTGTAAAGTTCACCGCGGCCAAATGTATCCGGATATTTGCCTGTAAAGAAATCATTCAGGAATTTCTTATGAGAAACCTCATCGATTGAGAAATTCTTCAGGAAATCATAATCCAGTCCCCAGCCAATATCATCGTGGCAACGCAGATAATTCTGGAAGATGTACTCTTTTGGAAGAGATCCCAGAATATCCAGCTGTCTGCGGAGCAGAGATACATCTTTGGTTGCAACTGTGTGCCAGGTGCTTGCCATAGTAGTAACGTTATACAGGATATGGCATTCCGGCTTTTCAAGTGTACCGAAATATGGAACAACTTTTTCAGGAGCCATGACAACCTCTCCGAGAAGAAGGACTCCCGGGCACACGATCTCGCAGATCATACGCATCATACGTACGATTGTGTGAACCTGTGGCAGGTTGCGGCAGTTTGTTCCAAGCTGCTTCCAGATATAAGGAACTGCATCGAGACGTACGATGTCAACACCCTGGTTTGCCAGATATAACATATTGTAGACCATTTCGTTAAACACAACAGGATTTCTGTAGTTTAAATCCCACTGGTATGGATAGAAAGTAGTCATGACATGCTTGTGAAGGTCATCCAGCCATGTAAAGTTGCCCGGTGCGGTAGTTGGGAATACCTGTGGACAGGTCTTCTCATAGAGTGCAGGAACATCGTAGGTATCAAAGAAGAAATAACGGTCCTGGTATTCTTTTTCACCTGCGCGAGCCCGTTTTGCCCACTCATGCTCTTCGGAAGTATGGTTCATAACGAAATCAAGGCAGATGTTGATGCCGCGTTCATGGCATTTGGAGGTAAGCTCTGAAAAGTCCTCCATAGTACCAAGCTCAGGCTGCACTGTGCGGAAGTCAGCTACTGCGTAACCACCGTCACTTTTTCCTTTCGGAGATGCGAGCAGAGGCATCAGATGAAGATAATTGACATTGCATTCTTCCACATAATCCAGATGTTCCTCCAGACCTTTTAAAGTATGTGCAAAATTGTTTACATACATCATCATGCCTACAAGGTCATTGCGTTTATACCAGTCCGGATCAGCCTCACGCTTTTTATCAGATGCCTTTAATGCTGAATTTCTGCTGTTATAGAAAGCTTCCATATTAGAAGTAAGATCATGCAGATAGGTCATGACATCATCATGATCCTGATATAATTCGCAATATAACCATTTCAGCTCATCATAATGTTTCTGAAAACGTTCATTATATAAAGTAAGATCAACAGGAACGTCCAGTTTAACAGGTTCCACTTTGGAAGTCTCGACCTTAACAGGTTCTACTTTAGAAGTCTCGACCTTAACAGGTTCCACTTTGGAAGTCTCGACCTTAACAGGTTCTACTTTAGAAGTTTCAACTCTGACAGGCTCAGTTTTGGAAGTAGTCACTTGTAAAATTTCTGATTCCTGCTTTCTGACTGTTGATGAAGAACGTTTCTTCTGGAGTCTTTTTTTAGCCATAATATTCCTCCCTGGTTTATGAAAAATACAGTAACCGGGCAGTGTCGGGACATATAAAACATAAATATGGAGACACCGGACAGTTACGAATATATACAGAAAGCTGCAATTTCCATATCTGCTGTCAGTTTTTTATCATGATCAGCTATGATGCAGACCAGAGAAACAGTATTTGGAGCAGTTTGGAAATTGGGCTTCTGAAATCATATGTAATATTATATTATAGGAACTGCCATATAGGCAAGTACTGACACGTTTTACAGAGAAATAAATTCCGGTTTACGGTCTTTGAAGATTGTATAGTAACGAAAACCACAGGCTTCCAGTACACTGGCAGCTTTATCAAATGCACAGGCGATTTTATCCGGAGTATGCGCATCTGCTCCGATGGTGATGATCTCTCCGCCGAGTTCTCTATAGCGCCTTATTACGGCAGTACATGGATTGGGTTCTCCAAGACCATAATGATATCCGCCTGTATTAAGTTCGATGCCTTTTCCCATGGAAATCAGTTTCTTCAGAATCTCATCCAAAATATCTTTATACCGTCCGTAAGAATATTCCCGGTTCTTGTTAGGACCATAACGGACAACATAATCAATATGTCCGTAAACGTCAAATCCGTCATATGCGGAAATGTTTTCAAGAATGGATTCAAAATATTCCATATAACATAAAAATTCCTTACGTCCTTCAAAAAATTCCGGGTAATAAGGATCATACCCATGGACAAGATGGGATGAACCGATAACGAAATCAAAAGGTGTCTGAGAGAGAAGTGAGTCAAAATATTCTCTCAGATGCATCTGCAGTCCCAGTTCAATTCCGAAACGTACCTGAATTTTATCCTTATACATATCTGAAAGTTCAGCCAGCTTTTCTTTGTAAGCCGGAATATCCAGAGAAAAATCCAGATTGTCCGGAGTAACAGGGTAATCCGGATCCAGATGTTCCGTAAAAGTAATTCCCTGTAGTCCCGTTTCAACAGCGCGATGGATCATAACTTCCATAGGCGTATCCGAGTCAGCAGAAAAAGAAGAGTGCATATGACAATCCCACAATATTTGTCTGTCCATAATTTCAGTCCTTTCTTCTGTAAAAACAGTACTGTTATATTTGCGTGTGATATATTATAAATGAATACTGTGTCCTCTTAAATGGATATATCTGCACCTGAAATATCACAATTACAGGCCCGGATCAGTGTATTCATAAAGCACTGTATACACAGTATAACATATAATTTACATTTTTTACTTAATTTTTATCTGTTTTTTGGAAAATGGTCTTGAATTTTTGTTTAGAATTATGTACAATACATTACAGGTTGATGATTCTTTAACAAACAAAGGATTACCATAATTAACCACTTAATTCATAGGAGGAATTTTATCATGGCAGTAAAAGTTGCAATTAATGGTTTTGGACGTATTGGACGTCTTGCATTCCGTCAGATGTTTGGAGCAGAAGGATTTGAAATCGTAGCAATCAACGATTTAACATCTCCTAAAATGCTTGCTCACTTATTAAAATATGATTCAACACAGGGAAAATATGCTCTTGCAGATACAGTAACAGCAGGAGAAGATTCCATCACAGTTGACGGAAAAGAAATCAAAATTTACGCAAAAGCTAACGCTGCTGAACTTCCATGGGGAGAAATCGGTGTAGACGTAGTTCTTGAGTGTACAGGATTCTATACATCCAAAGACAAAGCTCAGGCTCATATCGATGCAGGTGCTAAACACGTTATCATTTCCGCTCCGGCTGGAAACGATCTTAAGACAATCGTTTACAATGTAAACCATGAAACTCTTACAAAAGAAGATCACATCATCTCCGCAGCTTCCTGTACAACAAACTGCTTAGCTCCAATGGCTAAAGCATTAAATGACTATGCACCAATCCAGTCTGGTATCATGAGCACAATTCATGCTTACACTGGTGATCAGATGATCCTTGAT
>OGZG01002694.1_pt1 | contig 11582 bp, 9 predicted proteins | sample 1576781 | NCBI WGS metagenome assembly OGZG01 (sample SAMEA3541502, study PRJEB24748) | human gut metagenome | biome: human gut; feature: human-associated habitat; material: faeces | place: China | collected 2012 | reverse complement strand
AACGTCAAGGAAGTCACCACCCAGATCAGCGAGGGCAGTGTGGACGCCGGTGTCGCGCCAGACTGACCCTGCGCAGCATGAAACAGGCAAAATACAGCACGGAGTGTACCGGACATTTCGGACTGGCCTGTCAGTATTATTGTCATTTTACTTCGCCGATCCGCCGTTATCCGGATCTGCAGATCCATCGTATTATCAAGGAACAGCTACGGGGACGCCTGAAGGAAGAGAGAGTGGAGCACTACCGGGATATTCTGCCGGAGGTGGCGAAGCATTCTTCCGAGATGGAGCGCCGTGCCGATGAGGCAGAGCGGGAGACGGATAAGCTGAAGAAGGTAGAATATATGGAACAGCACATCGGAGAGGAATACGAGGGTGTGATCTCCGGTGTCACCGGCTGGGGACTGTATGTGGAACTGCCCAATACCGTGGAGGGTCTGATCCATATTTCCACGATCCCGGGCGACTATTATCACTACAATGAGGCAGCCTGTGAGATGGTTGGGGAAGCCACCGGACGTTGCTTCAAACTGGGAATGCCGGTAAGGATCGAAGTGGAAGACTGTGACCGTTTTATGCGGACCATTAATTTCCGGCTGGTGGATAAATAAACCTATGAATCAAATGAACTGTTAGTTCATTGACAAATACGGAAAATATAGTAAACTGTAACTATTCAGAGCCGTTAAAAAGAAGCTCCGCAGGTGCGCTTTGTGAATGGGTTTCTGAATAGTTACAAGGTTTTAAGAGGTAGCCATGGCAAAAGGAAAAGAGTCCCAGAAGCTGATCGCAAACAATAAAAAAGCATATCATGATTTTTTCATTGATGAGACCTATGAGTGCGGCATTGCCTTGCACGGCACGGAAGTAAAGTCCATGCGTATGGGCAAGTGCAGTATCAAGGAGGCGTTCGTCCGCATTGAAGACGGAGAAGTATTCGTCTACGGAATGCATGTAAGTCCTTATGAGAAGGGGAATATTTTTAACAAAGACCCCCTTCGTGTGAAAAAACTGCTGTTGCATAAGTACGAGATCAACAAACTGCTGGGCAAGATCAAGGAAAAAGGGTATACATTAGTCCCTTTGCAGGTATACTTTAAAGACGGTAAGGTAAAGGTAGAGATCGGGCTGGCACGTGGTAAGAAGCTCTATGACAAGAGGGAAGCCATTGCCAAAAAGGATCAGCGCAGAGAGGCAGAGAAGGAATTCAAGGTCCGCAATCTGTAATTTTCAGCTCTGTAATGCTTTAGCGCAAGTGCTTGACAGCCGTGATTCCATCAAGTATACTTGGCATGACAATTGAATAAGGGGTAGTAAAGGTTTCGACAGGGGTTTTGCAGCTGGAGAAGCGAGTCGCATGGTAATGCGTTAAATGGCCAAATTAAAATTAAACGCTAACGATAATTTAGCATACGCTGCCTAATGGCAGCAGTCGGCTCTAGGGCACTCACACCTTAGGATCCCGGCTTCAAACATGTGAGAAACGACATATGCAAAGCTTTGCGCATATGGGCGTAACATGAAGCTACTGAAATGCTCAGGGTGTTTATTCCCGGGGCGCGGAGGAAATGTCAAAGAATAAACTACACTCGTAGAAGGACAGGGAATAGGCTTTTGGACACGGGTTCGACTCCCGTCTACTCCATAGAAAAAGTGCCGCTTTTGCGGCACTTTTTATTTTTCGTATTGCATTTCATGTTGCCTCAACCAAATATCCGGAACGATCTTCAGGGAAGGCTATCTCTTTTGACTGTAATATACCCAAATCTGCTGAAAAAGTCGACAAAACTCAGTATAATTCACGGGTCGGATGAAGAAAAATGTGGTATAATTTCCAAAGAGTTTTACAAGGGAGTAATTGACAAGCTATGAAAATGAAACACAACAAATCTCAGAAACGTTTGATAACACAATTGTCACTATGGCTGGTACTGCTATTGACATTTACCGGCTGTGCGGAAAGCACCGTCACGCCGCAGGATAATACCTATACGATAGAGCAGCCGGCGACGATCCCCTACGAATTGCTGGAAGCATCGGAGACTGCAGCATCGGAACCCGAATCCGGACAGTCACAGGAAAACGCTTCAGATACACAAGAATCGCAGCAGGTTACATCTGCAACAGACGTTCCGACAGGAGAGGGCACGTCAGCATTTTCCCTCCGGGAGATTCCGGCATACTCCGGCACGCCTTATACAGAGGTCAATGGCAACAAACCTTATTTCACAGAGGCAGATCTGACCACACAGTCCTTCGAGACATACAGCGAGCTGGACAGCCTGGGGCGCTGTGGCGTGGCATATGCCAACGTAGGACAGGACCTGATGCCGACAGAACCGAGAGGGGAGATCGGAGCCGTGAAGCCTACCGGCTGGCATCTGGTGAAATACGATAACGTGGACGGAAAATACCTATACAATCGCTGCCACCTGATCGCCTACATGCTGGCGGCGGAAAATGCCAATCCGCAGAACCTGATCACAGGAACCAGATATCTCAACGTGCAGGGAATGCTTCCTTTTGAGACGAAAGTCTGCGATTATATCAAAAATACAGGGAATCATGTCCTGTACCGTGTCACTCCCATATTTGACGGGGATAACCTGCTGGCAGACGGTGTCCTCATGGAAGCCTATTCTGTGGAAGATGTCGGAGAGGGAATCGAATTCTGTGTATTTGCCTACAATGTGCAGCCGGGGATCGGTATTGATTATGCTACCGGGGATAACTGGGCAGAGAGCAACGCGGCATCCCAGGAAGCGGCAGCACCCATTGTGATAGAAACACCGACACAACAACCCCAGACAGACACTACGGTGCAGATCACACCGGAACCGTCAGTGCCACAGGAATCACAGGAAACTACCTATGTGCTGAATACCAACACCATGAAATTCCACTATCCGTCCTGCTCCAGCGTGGATCAGATGAAGGAGAAAAACAAAGAGATATATACCGGCAACAGAGAAGATATCATCAATATGGGATATATGCCCTGTAAGCGGTGTAATCCTTAATCGGCAAGTGAATTAGATATAGCAGAAAAGGACCTTCGAGATACTGATAACAGCCTCGAAGGTCCCTATTATTTGCTTAGTAAAGATAAGAATATGATTTGCGTCAACAGTTTTCGTATACTTGCAAACATTCTGCAAATGCTATAGACTAAGACTAGTTTCTATATCTATTTGAATCAGAACAAAGGAGTATATGTTATGTGTACAGCGGCAACTTATAAATCACAGGATTTTTATTTCGGCAGAACTTTTGATTATGAATTTAACTATGGGGAAGAGGTAACGGTAACACCACGCAATTATCCTTTTCCGCTACGGCATCAGAATGCCCTGACGGAGCATTATGCCATGATCGGCATTGCTCATATGGCAGGGGATTATCCTTTGTACTATGATGCAGTGAATGAGAAAGGACTCGGCATGGCGGGACTGAATTTCCCGGGAAATGCAGTATACAGCAAAGTGCAGACAGGTAAGGACAACATCGCCCAGTTTGAGTTCATCCCCTGGATTCTGGGGCAGTGTGCCAATGTGCAGGAAGCCAGAGTATTGTTATCCCATATCAATCTGGTGGATACGCCCTTTAATGAAAAATATCCGGTTTCTCCACTGCACTGGATTCTGGCAGACAAGGAAGAGGCCATTACGATCGAGTCTGTGCAGGAGGGACTGAAGATCTATGACAACCCGGTGGGAGTATTGACGAACAATCCCCCGTTTCCAATCCAGATGTTTCGTTTGAACGATTATATGTCCCTGTCTTCCGAATCACCGACAAACCGTTTTTCCGCAGATCTGAAGCTGAAGCCGTACAGCAGAGGCATGGGAGCCATGGGACTGCCCGGGGATCTGTCTTCTGCATCCCGTTTTGTACGGGTGGCATTCACGAAGATGAATTCCCTGTCCGGATTGTCTGAGTCGGAGAGCGTCAGCCAGTTTTTCCATATTCTGGGGAGCGTGGATCAGACCAGAGGATGCTGTCAGCTGGACAAAGGGGAGTATGAGATCACTATCTACACTTCCTGCTGCAATGCAGACAGAGGAATTTACTATTATACGACCTATGAAAATCATCAGATTACTGCAGTAGATATGTACCGGGAGAATCTGGACAGTGATAGTCCTGTCCATTACCCGCTGGTACAGGGAGAACATATTTTATTGCAGAATGCTGCAGCAGGAAGCGCGGAGGAAAACCAGTAATGGATGTACAGAAAGAACAGGAGCAGCAAAACCGGACGGATCATGTAGTGTCCGGATTTGCATTCTATTCAGAGAAAGATGCCAGACTGGCAGAGCAGGAGAGACAGAAGATTGCTTATCTGGATAAGCGGATCGATCGGACAAATCTGGAGTCCGTACTGGTTATTTATAAAAAAGCATTGGATGACAGGGTGTTCCGCACTCCGGTAGGTTTGGAATACCTCAGGGAATTGCAGGGAGAACTGAAAGCAGAGCAGGATCTGTTGGGAGAAGAGATTCCGCCGATCCCTCTGTGGACGAACTTTGCGGACACCAGGGAAAAAACGTCTCCTGCCAGAAGAAGAATCAAACCGGCACCGGAAGAAAATAAAAATACGACGTTCCGGCTGTCTCTTATTATGAATATTGTGATGGTCATTGCAATTATTGCAATGTTTATCATCACGCTGAATTCCGATCAGCCCAATGTCCTGAATTATGAAAGAAATCTGCAGAACAAATATGCCACCTGGGAGCAGGAACTGACCCAGAGGGAGCAGACGGTACGGGAAAAGGAAAGAGAATTACATATAGAGACCGAAGTTTCACAAAATTGACATATTTACACGTTATAGTGTAAGTATTCAGGAAAGCCTCGAAGAGGTGATTTTGCGAATGGGGCTGAATAGTTACTATCTCAAGATAGGAGGGAGAGGGTGTATGGACAGACTGAAAGTACTGGTAGTAGATGATGAGAGCAGAATGCGTAAGCTGGTCCGGGATTTCCTGGTGAAGAGCAATTTTGATGTGCTGGAAGCCGGTGACGGTGAGGAAGCACTGGATATTTTTTATAAAGAAAAAGATATCGCATTGATCATTCTGGATGTGATGATGCCGAAGATGGACGGGTGGCAGGTGTGCCGGGAGATCCGGGTGAACTCCAAAGTACCGATCATCATGCTGACAGCCCGCGGAGATGAGAGAGACGAACTGCAGGGATTTCAGCTGGGAGTGGACGAGTATATTTCCAAGCCCTTCAGTCCCAAGATTCTGGTGGCCCGAGTGGAAGCAATCCTGCGCAGAACAAATCAGCTGGGACAGGAAGCGGCTCTGACCTGCGGCGGCATTACCGTGGATAAGGCGGCACACCGCGTGATCATTGATGGAAAAGATGTGGATCTAAGTTACAAGGAATTTGAACTCCTGACCTATTTTATGGAAAATAAAGGCATTGCCCTGTCCAGAGAAAAGATCCTGAACAATGTGTGGAACTATGATTATTTTGGGGATGCCCGTACCATAGACACACATGTGAAAAAACTGCGCAGCAAACTGGGCGAGGAAGGCAATCTCATAAAGACCATATGGGGCATGGGGTACAAGATGGATGAAACAGCGGAATAAACAACAAAAGAGAAAAGTACATTCTATCAGGGGACAGTTTGCCTGGATCTTTATCGGCCTGATGATCGGTACGATCCTGCTGTGCCTGATGATCAACTATTTATTTCTGGGAAAAGTCTATATGCAGAGCAAACTGGATGTTATTCATGATGCTTACGGAACCATCAAGCAGGCAGCGGAGAGCGACAGCTATGACACGGAAGAATTTGCCAGAGAACTGGATGATGTGTGCAGAAGCTACAACATGACGGTATGCGTTATGGATGTGAATTCCAATATGAAATATGTGTCCATCAACGGCGGTGAGAGACTGGAAAACCGCCTGATCGGTTATGTATTTGGACTCAGCATACCTTTCAATGACCAGAGGGTGATCGAGAACGGCGATGATTATGTGATCAAGAGAACCGGACAGGAGGACAAGGAATATCTGGAAATCTACGGAAGACTGAATACCGGCATTTCTTTTATTATGCAGACACCTCTTTCCAGTATTCAGGAGAGTGCAAAGATCGCCAACCGCTTCTATGCCCTTGCAGGATGTCTGGGAGCAATGGCGGGTGGTATTATTATCTGGTTCGTCTCCAGAAGTGTGACCAAGCCGATCCTGGAACTGAATAATATTTCGAAACGGATGGTACAGCTGGATTTTGAGGCAAAATATCAGGGGAAGGCACATAATGAGATCGATCTGTTGGGAGAGAATATCAATAAGTTGTCCGATTCCCTGGAGAAAACCATTTCGGAACTGAAGACAGCGAACAATGAATTGCAACGGGACGTGGAGAAAAAAGAAGCCATTGACGAAATGCGCAAGGAATTTCTGGCCAATGTATCCCACGAACTCAAGACCCCCATTGCGCTGATTCAGGGTTATGCGGAAGGGCTGCAGGAGGAGATCAATGACGATCCCGAGAGCAGGCAGTTCTATTGTGATGTCATCGTGGACGAAGCAGCGAAGATGAACAACATGGTGAAAAAGCTTCTGACCCTGAACCAGCTGGAATTTGGTAATGATGTGGTGGCCATGGAGCGGTTCGACCTTACGGCGCTGGTGAAAAATTATATCCAGTCAGCGGCAATTCTGACAAAACAGCATGAGATCACTGTGCGGATGGAAGAGTATCCGCCGATCTATGCATGGGCGGATGAATTTAAAATAGAAGAAGTGTTCATGAACTTTTTCTCCAATGCGGTCAATCATTGTGAAGATGATAAGATCATCGAAGTGAAAATGGAACAAAAGGACGGCAAAGTACGGGTATCTGTATTCAATACAGGCAAACCGATCCCGGAGGACTCTATCCACCATATCTGGGAGAAGTTCTACAAGGTGGATAAGGCAAGAACCAGAGAATACGGAGGCAGCGGTGTGGGATTGTCTATCGTGAAGGCCATCATGGAATCCATGAACCAGCAATTCGGTGTGAACAATTACAACAACGGCGTGGAATTCTGGTTTGAGTTAGAGACAAAATAGTAAATATAAAGGATATATTTTTATATGAGGGAAGAACAGATACAGGAGGCACCGGTAAAGGTACTGTTAGTCGGTGTGGATGTCGGTGAAGAACCGGATTTTGAGCGTTCCATGGAGGAACTGGCAAGTCTGGCGGAAGCTGCGGAAAAAGAAGTGGCCGGTCAGATTGTACAACGGCTGGATCATGTCAATAAAGCGTTATATATCGGCACCGGAAAAGTGACAGAGGTGCGCAGGCTGGCAGAAGAATGCGGGGCACAGGAGATTGTGTTTGATAATTCTCTGACACCTTCACAGGTAAGAAATCTGGGAAATGAACTGGAACTGCCGATCATCGACCGGACTAATCTGATCCTGGATATATTTGCCATCCGGGCCCAGACAAGAGAGGCAAAATTACAAGTGGAGACAGCCAGACTGCAATATATGCTGCCGAGACTGGTAGGAATGTATGATGCACTGAGCAGACAGGGCGGTGCCAGTGGCAGCATGAGTAATAAGGGCACCGGTGAGAAAAAGCTGGAACTGGACAGGCGTAAGATCGAGCATCGTATCACAGAACTGAAAAAGGAACTGGAAGATGTGGGACGTACCAGAGAGGTGCAGCGGAAAAAGAGGCAGCAGTCCCGCATCCCGCAGGTGGCTCTGGTAGGATATACCAATGCGGGAAAGTCTACAATTCTGAACCGTATGGTAGAGCAGTTCGGCGAATTGCCGGATAAAACGGTCATGGAAAAGGATATGCTGTTTGCTACACTGGAGACCAGTGTCCGCAGTGTGGATACCGGACATAATAAGCCTTTTTTCCTGACGGATACGGTTGGATTTATCAACAAGCTGCCCCACGGACTGGTAAAAGCCTTCCGCTCTACACTGGAAGAGGTGAAGTATGCGGATCTGCTGATCCAGGTGGTGGATTTCAGCGATGAAAATTACAGACAGCAGATGCAGGTAACTGCTGATACCTTAAAAGAACTGGGAGCAGGTGACATTCCGCAGATCATAGTGTATAATAAGGCAGACAAATGTGAGATGGAACCACTGCCGCAAAAGAGACAGGACAACTGGTATCTGGCGGCAGGACTTAATATCGGTATCCGTGAACTGGCAGAGGCTGTTGAACAGAAAGTCTATGCGGATAATGCAGAGTGCGTATTTCTGATCCCGTACAGTGCAGGAAATGTGGCTTCCTATCTGATGGAACAGGCGCAGATACTTTCCAGAGAGTATAGGGAGGACGGTATTCTGATCCATGCGGACTGCCATAGACAGGATATGGACAGATACAGAGAGTATATAGTGTTATAAGATCACAGAAATTACAATGAGGGAAGGATAAAAGATGGAGACCAATACACAACAGGAACGAGCAAAGAGACTGGAACAACAGGCAAGAGAATACCTGATGCAGTCCAATGATCCGATATTTACCAGGTATTTACAGCAATTACTTCCAAGAATACAGAGACAGCCGGAATATGTAGAACAGCTACAGGCAGAACTGGATAAAAGCGTGGAATTCTGGTACCAGAGACAGCAGATCAATGCAAACAGAGGCGGAGAAACCGGAGCGGAGTCATCTGTGCCGCAGCAGAGTGTACCACAGGAGGCAGCCGCCGGAGAACAGCAGACAGCCGGGCAATCACAGACACAGCCAGTGGGGCAGTTTACCATGCAACAGGTGCAGGCACCGGTGACGCAGGCTCCGGCACAGAAGAAGCAGAATGCGGAATATCTGGTCGCAACCATTGCATTGTCGGTGGTTGGCGGAATCTTTATTCTGACCGCACTGGTATTGCTTGGTATGTATTTTATGAACGGCTGGATCAAAGGTATTTCTTTATATGTGGTTTCTTTGGGAGTGGTACTGACCGCAGAATTACTGATCCACAGAAAGCTTCCGAAACTGGCCCGGATCTTTTCGGCTATCGGCATAGCGGCGTTATATCTGTCGACCATGATCAATACGATTTCCCTACATAATTTCGGTATGCTTCCTGCAGCGGCGATCATTGCAGTGATCACAGTGGGCACGGTTTTACTGAGCAGAAAAAGGGATTCCCTGATACACAGAATGCTGGGAATCGCAGCATGCTGGCTTTGCGCGTATCCGCTTTTCGGTTCTTCATTGCTTTCGGAGCCGGAAGGCCTGCTGGTGCTGGCATTGATTCTGTTACTGAGTGTACTGAGCATCTGTGTGCCGGTAAGAAGATATCATACGGCTTCGCAGTTGATACAACTTGTCAGCACTACGATCCTTTTCCCGGTAACGGTATCCTGTGTGATCAGTACACAGGGAATGCCGGTCTGGGTGACAGCAGCTGCATTTGGAACCTTTTTCCTGATCGCACATCTGATCCTGGTAGTGCAGAGCAATTACATACTAAAAGAAAAACAGGCGGGCCATGCAGTGAATGAAAACGGCTTGCTGGCAATCTATATAGCATTTCTTCTGGTAGCCGGAATTACAACCGGTACAGCGATGAACAATTATTGGGGAAGAGCGGAGAACGACGCATATATCGGAATCATCGCCCTGACGGGAATGGCGTTTGTAGTCGCAGTTCTTGCGGGAATTGCCATACGTGGAACGTGGAAAAAATGGCTGCCCTGTTACTTTTTCAGTTTTGTTGCGGTATGTGCCTTTTCTGTAATAGAAAGTAACTGGCCGATACTCATATGCCTGATAGCGTTGCTTTTACTGACGAAGATACTGACCCGTTTTGCGGAAGGCGGACTGAGGGCACTGGATGTGATCGTTACATCACTGTACTGTATTGAACTTCTGGCAAACGGAAAGGAAATACCGTATGCATACCTGCTCCTTGCGGGAACCATCCTCAGTATGTTCCTGGTCTATGGATGGACAACGATACAGGAGCTCCTGCTTACTTTTTCCCTGGCATTTTTTGCAGCGGCCAATTTGATGCCGATGCTAAAGCTGCCGGCTTTTGCGGGGATCCTGTTTGTAAGTATATTGCTGTTTAATAATGTGAAATATATGCGCGGGAAAAACATCCTGATATTTAATGTATTTGTAATGGTGGGGCAGATCGGAGCGTTGATCGCTCTGGCAAATCCGGTGTACCGGAACTCTTATCTTACTTATCTGTGCATGTTTGTGTTTGTACTGGCTTATCTGGTACTGACATTGCAGGAGAGATACTATAAGAAGTTTAAACACAGAGAACTGATCATTGTGATCTTTCTGACCTATATGGCACTGATCGTTAAGACCAATGTTCCCGTGATCAATAGTGTTCTGATCATGCTGATTGCGCTGGTAAGTGTAACACTGGGCTTTTTGAAAAAAGATAAGCCGGTAAGAATATATGGACTAGTGCTTTCTTTGTGCACTTGTGGTAAAATAGCATTATATGATTACTGGGGAGCACCGGTATTGCAGAAAACGGTCCTTTTCTTTGTAGTGGGTGTGATCGCACTGGCGATTGCCGGGATTTATATCGTACTTGAGAAAAATACAGGAAACAATGGAAAAACAGACAGGGAAGGATAGAAGAATGACAGGAAACAAAAAGAAGATTGTATGCGGAGCGTTATTGTGTGTAATGGCGCTTGGCATGACAGCCTGCGGAAATGAAATTCCGGATCTGACAGAAGAGGAATCACAAAGAGTCGGAGAATATGCGGCGGTAACTCTCTTAAAATATGATGCGAATCACCGGAGCCGTCTCGTGGACCCGGAAATCGTCATTGCAAAACTGGAAAAAGACGCGGCCAGGGAAGCCGGAAGACAGGAGAATGCACAGACGGAAGAGAAGCCTGCGGAATCGGCTGCTTCAGAAGCCCAGGCACCTACCGCACAGGAGGATATTACCACCAGTCTGGAGGATTTCTTCGGACTTGCGGAGGGAGTGACCTTGACATACAGAGATTACCAGATAGCAGACTCTTATCCGGAGGACGGATCTACGGAGGATTATTTTGCGTTGGATGCATCCACCGGGAAAAAGCTTCTGATATTGAACTTTGAACTGACCAACGGAACAGACCAGGAGGAAAATGTTGATTTCCTGAGTACCGCATCCAGATACATCATTACTGTAAATGACGGCACACGTGGAAATGCATTGACCACAATGCTGCCCAATGACATGTCTACGTATGTGGAAACCATGGCTCCCGGTGAGACACAGGGATTGGTCCTGCTACTGGAAGTAAATGAAGATATGGCAAATGGGATACAAAACATTTCTCTTCGTCTCAAAAATACATCAAATGAATATACAATTCAACTTTTATAGGCATATATACTGTAAATTATGAGAAAAAGAGAAAAGACAATAAGATCCAAAATGACAAAAAAGCCCATGATTATGGGCTTTTTTACTGCTTTTGCAAAATTGTTTGAAAAATATGCAAAATAATGTTGACAAGTGGGGCACAGGGTGATATACTCAGATTCGTTGTTGAGGCAGCGCCGAGACAACACAACAGCTCGAAAGAAACTTGAAAAGATTTCAAAAAAAGTTGTT
>OGZG01002686.1_pt1 | contig 11600 bp, 9 predicted proteins | sample 1576781 | NCBI WGS metagenome assembly OGZG01 (sample SAMEA3541502, study PRJEB24748) | human gut metagenome | biome: human gut; feature: human-associated habitat; material: faeces | place: China | collected 2012 | reverse complement strand
AGCGCTTTCTTTGAAATAACGACTTTGTGCTGATAGGGTGTGCCTTGAATCCGGTAGCCCTCTCTCGTGTGGGCGCTTGTGGTTTATGGCAATTCATGCTTCCTACGGGTAAGAGCTATGGCTTGGAGATTAATAGCTTGGTGGACGAGCGCCGGGACCCCTTGAAAGCGACCGAGGCCGCTTGTAAGTATTTCAAGGATATGTACGCTATCTATGGGGATTGGAATTTAGTGTTGGCATCTTATAACTGTGGGCCGGGCAACGTGAATAAAGCGATCCGTCGTTCGGGGGGCAAGACGGACTTCTGGGATATCTTCCCTTATTTACCGAAAGAGACTCGTTCATACGTCCCCTTATTTATCGCCGCCAATTACGTCATGAATTATTATTGCGAGCATAACATCTGTCCGATGCAAACCAGCTTGCCGTTAGCCACGGATACGGTCATGGTGAATAATGCCCTACATTTGCAGCAAGTATCGGATCTATTGCAAGTAGATATTGAGACGTTGCGTGCGTTAAATCCACAATATAAAAGAGACATCGTTCCGGGTAATACCCGCCCTTCGGTCTTGAAACTACCTGCGGCGGAAACCTATGCTTTTATCGATAAAGAAGATACGGTCTATACGCATCGGATCGAGGAACTGTTGGCGAATTGCATTTCTGCGAATAACTCTAATGGCTCTTTACCAAGTGGTGCGACCCGGGAAAAAATCACCCACGTGGTATTGAGTGGTGAGAATCTTTATACGATCGCTAATCGCTATGGAGTGACAGCGAAAGATATCCGTAAATGGAACGGGCTAGGCTCCAACCGGGTAGCGAAAGGAAAACGGTTAAGATTATATGTAGATAATGGGGGTGTCGCTTTTGCCTCGGCTTCGACTAAAACGACAGCGAAACCTGCGGAGAGGTCTTCTACCGCTTCAGCCTCGGCTAAAAAGATAACCCAGCCCTCATCTGCCACGGACCAGAAAGGCTTTGTGTCTTACAAGGTACGATCCGGAGATTCCTTGTATTCTATCTCGAAAAAGTATCCGGGGGTTAGTACGGCGGCTTTACAGAAAGCGAATGGTTTGTCCAGTCCTGATATACGTCCGGGTCAGGTATTAAAGATTCCTGTTGGATAGCAGGTTGCTTTTTCGTTTTCAATCTTCTTTTTTTCGTTTTGCTTCAAACAATGAGAGAAGTCGTGAAAAATTGATGTTACTTTGTATTTTGAAAAACTATAGGATATTTATGAGTTCATTTGAGACATCTATTTCACGTAAGCTCCCGCTGGTCAGCTTGATTAGCGCAATCTTTATTATCTATACGAATATTGCGTGGATACCTTGGGAGTTGAGTTTTCTGAGCAAGTCCGAGTACTTTGGGTTCTTTGCGTTTTTCACGTATCGTTTTCTATTTTTCTTGACGTTCATCTATCTGTTGCTTCGCTATAATCTGGGTAAGCTCCAGACATCATTGTTTACGAAACGGTTATGGAAGAATTTCTTGTTTTCCTTTATCGCTTATCTGTTTTATGCGACGATATCTTTCGGGATCTCATTTTGTACTCGTAAGACGGATTGCATGGGAAGTATCTTGATCTTCCAGTTCTTTGTTACTTGTCTGTTGTGTACCTTTATCGGATATATATCGATGCTTTTCACCAAGCAACGGGAAAAAGAGCAAGAGATAGAGAAGTTGCGCATCGAGAGTTTGCAGAGTCGGTGCGATGCTTTGGCTAACCAAATAAATCCTCATTTCTTTTTCAATGCCTTGAATGGGATCTCCTCCTTGATCCGGAAAAAGAACGATGAGCATACGTTATCTTATGTGACAAAGTTATCTGATATTTTCCGTTATATCTTACAGAGTGATAAAAGAGGGTTGGTTGCCTTGAAAGAGGAATTGATGTTCATTGAGGCTTTCCGCCATGTGATGGAGGTGCGTTTTGCCAATAAGCTGACTTTTACGATCGACATTCCCGAAGATAAGTGGAATTTGCGGATACCGGTTCTTTCTTTGCTTCCTTTGGTGGAGAATGCTACCGTACATAATATTATTGATAGTGATCATCGAATGGATATACGGATAGAGTTGAATGAGCGAATGGAATTAGTCGTTACGAACCCTATTTATCCAAAGTTGACACCTCCCGATACAAATGGGACTGGACTAAAGAATTTGGAAAACCGTTTTTTACTGTTAATGGATAAACAAATAAGGGTAGAATCAGATGAACAAATGTTCAAGGTCTATCTTCCTTTAAAATAATGCTATATGAAAATATTGATCGTAGAAGACGAGACTGCCGCCTATGAGAATTTGGCAGATATGATACTGAGCTTGGATTCTTCCATAGAGATAATGGGGAATACGGAGAGTGTCCGGCAAACGGTTCGTTGGCTGCAAGCCAATCCGAAACCGGATTTGCTATTTATGGATATTCATTTGTCGGATGGTTCCGCTTTCGCGATCTTTGATCAGATAGAGGTGGAGACTCCGATTATTTTTACGACAGCGTACGACCAGTATGCGATTGATGCGTTTAAGGTGAATAGTATAGACTATCTATTAAAACCCGTAAAACCAGAGGAACTAAACCGCTCATTAGAGAAATTCAGTAGATGGAACCAACAGGATGTCTTACACTATTTATCTCAATTAACGCAATTGTCTTTAAGCCCGAAATATAAGGATAAATTGTTGATACCTGTCAAGGATAAACTATTGCCTATTGGTTTGAATGAGGTATCTTGTTTCTATACGGCGGATAAGAATACTTATATTTATTTAAGGAATGGAGGTTCGTATCCGTATGCTAAAACATTGGAACAAATTATATCTTCGTTGAATCCGGCGGAGTTTATTCGTGCGAATAAACAGTTTATAATTTCCCGTGACAGTGTAAAGGATATTACGATTTGGTTTGATAGCCGTTTATTAGTCACTCTCGATATAGAAGTCCCTGAGCGAATTTATATTAGTAAAAATAAAGCATCCGAGTTTAAGTCTTGGATAGTCAGTCAAGAATAGTACTTAATATCAATGCCGGTTCATTAAGAATCGGCATTTTTTTGCTGTTTTCGTGTTGAATCCCGTTTTTTTCCCTTTCGTCATAAACTAGAAACTATCTATTATATAATTCACCATCTTTGTAACAGAAACAAAGAGATGTATTGATGATATGTAAGTTGATATTTCTCAAAGTTATCATACTATAGAATAGGTTAATGGTTTGGTAAAAGGATTGGTCTGAAGTCGAAAGAATGTTTAGGCTATCTTGATTAGGATTGGTTGGTTGTTTTGTTATGTTATTGATTTTTTAATAGGTAAATTTTAGGTATTATGAGAAAGTTATTTATGGCAGTAGCGATTTTAGGTATTAGTGCTACAGTAAGTTTTGCGAAAGCGCAATGTGTGAATGAAAATGGTAATAAAGAACCGTTTGCGGTAGAGTTCGGCAAATTAAGTTCTTATTTGGATTTGACCCCATCTCAGATGGATGAGGTATATGACATTAATGAATATTTTAAAGGACAACAAAAGGAAAGCTTGAGTAGAGACACGAAACGTCAGGAGGAGCGATTGCAGAAAGCTGTTTATGGAAATCTGAAATTGATGAAAAGTGCTTTGAGCGATAATCAGTATCGTAAGTATGTCACATTGTTGAATGTTACTAATAATAATAACCGATTAACTGGCGCTGTGACATTTACGGATATTTACTTGGCTGATAATAAATGAGTGTAACCTTAGCTTGATGTGATGTTGACAAGAAGGCGGTTTCTGTATGGTACGGAAATCGCCTTTTTTCGTGATAAGTACTCAATTTTTCGCCTTGCGCCGGATGCTGTACTAGTGTTTGGATATTGTTTGTAATATTGCGAAAGACGAATAATAATACTTGATGGAAATGCTATATAATAATAGAGTTACGATTTGTACTTGTGCCTCCCGCTCTTTTATAGATAAGGAGAAAGTGGTAAAGGTGGCGGCCTTTTTAAGGCAAGAAGGATATGATGTGGTAGTAGAGCCTGATCTATGTGAGAAAGTGAGGGAGAGAACATCGGATTTGCCGGATGTCGCCTCATCCACGATTATCGCTTGCTATCCGAGGGCGATCCGTTCCCTTTTCGCTTCCGTGGGAATGGAAACTTCTCGTGTATTGGATATCCGGAATGAGGGTATGGAAGCGATTTTGGATTCTTTCGGATTCGCATATGAGGTTAGTCCCGTAGAAATAGAGGAAGAGGAGGTTATTCGCCAGTCGGTATCTTCTTTTCCGGTCAAGATTGGTGTCGATGCTTGGTATCCTACATTGGATAAAGAACGTTGTACGGACTGCGGTAAATGCCATGACTTCTGCCTGTTCGGTGTTTATACGATAGAAGACGGTGTCGTAACTGTAAAACAGCCCCAGAATTGTAAGAATAATTGTCCGGCTTGTGCCCGGATGTGCCCGAATAAAGCGATTATATTTCCCAAATATGAGAAATCTCCGATCAATGGGGGTTTGAAGGATGAGGAATTGGCGGTTTCCATCGATGCGAAAACGGTTTATGCGGATACACTTCGGGCACGTTTGGCACAACGAAGAGCCGGTGTCTCTTTCTTGAAAAAAGATAATCAATGAGATTTAACGAATACATAGCGACTGCAAGGACCTCTTCACGGATATTCAAGGAATGTTCGCCTCGTCTGATATGGAAGTTCATGTACAATTTCGGTTGGCGTAATTTTCGGAACATGGCCGCATTTGAGAAGCGACAAGCATTAGGCGCTCCGTTTTTCCCCGCATTCGTGATGATATCCATCACGGAGAGTTGTAATTTGAGTTGTAGCGGTTGTTGGGTCTCTGCCGGTGGCAGGAAAGCCCTCTCTATAGCCCAATTGAATGGTATTATAACCGAAAGTAAAAGACAAGGTTCTTATTTTTTCGGGATACTGGGAGGAGAGCCTTTGATGTATAAAGGTCTGTTGGAAACCATGGAGAAACATTCGGACTGCTACTTCCAATTGTTTACCAACGCTACTTTGCTGACAGAAGAGGTGGCCTTTCGCTTAAAAAAGATGGGAAATGTTACTCCTCTGATCAGTATCGAAGGATTGAAAGACGAGAGCGATATCCGCCGTGGGAAAGATGGCGTATTGGATCGTACGATCCGTGGAGTGCGTGCCTGTCGGAAAGCCCGTTTGATTTTCGGTGTAGCTGCCAGTATATGCCGGAGTAATTATGAGGATTTGGTGAGTCGGGCCCATATCGAACGGATGGCTAGGGAGGGTGCGCTCTATTTGTGGTATTATATCTATCGTCCGGTGGGAGCGGTTCCTAATGTGGAGAATGCGTTGACTAAGGAGCAAATTAGGGATTTCCGTCGGTTTATTGTCGAGCAACGGAGGGATGCGCCCTTGTTTATTATCGATACTTATTGGGATGATAAGGGAAAAGCCCTATGTCCGGCGGCGACGGGTATGAGCCATCATATATCTCCGTCGGGGGCGGTCGAGTTTTGCCCGCCTTTACAGATGGCTAGGGACTTTATTAATGGGGATGCCTCAAACTTGGTGGAGCTATTCCGTGATTCAATGTTTTTGGCGGATCTGCGGAAAATGACAGCCGAGACATCCAGAGGCTGTATCCTTTTGGAAGATCCCGGAAAAATGTGGAGATTCTTGGAACAACAGGGTGCGATAGATACTACGACTCGGGGTACGGTAAGGGAGGAATATCAGAAAATGAACCCGGTTCCCGGTCATGATATGGAAGGGGAGGAGATTCCCGAGCAGAATGTTTTTTACAGACTCTTGAAGAAGAAATACTTTTTTGGATTTGGAGCTTACGGTTAATCTTTGAGTACGCATGGAAAACAAACTGATACATAACATACCGGCATCTTATGCTGAACGGGATGAATTGCGTAATCGAATTCAAGCATTTGTGGACGATTTAACGATCCAGCCCCCACTGTCCTTGGACGATTTGTCGAACTTCGCGGATCAATTGATTCGTGAGTATGCACTAGACGTAGAGGTAAGAGGGTGGCTGATGGTAGAGATCCATAATCAAGTATGGAAGGAAACGGTCGCTTCCATTCCCTATGAGAGACGTGTATTACTACTACCTAAGTGTTTGAGTAATTCTGCTAAATGCCAGGCGGAAATTGATGAATTAGGTCTTTTATGCCATCGATGTAGTCATTGTTCGATTCCCGATCTTCAAGATAAAGCGGAAAGTCTGGGCATAATGAGTATTGTCGCGGAAGGTTTTACTTCCGTGGTAGGCTTGATACAGAATCGGGTAGTTGATTCAGTGATCGGGGTAAGTTGCTTGGATTCTTTAGAAAAAGCTTTTCCCTTGCTTATCAGTAATGCTGTTCCGGGCTTGGCTATACCCCTAAATACGTCCGGATGTAAGGATACCCATGTTGATTATGAATATGTGATTCGTATGATGGGGATGCGCTCGGATAATGAGGCTAGGCTGTTGGATTATGATGGATTACGAGCGGATTTGAAAAGATGGTTCTCGAAAGAGAATTTAGCAGGCCATTTCTCTCCGGCTAAAGACCAAACCTCTTCGGTCGCCTTAGAATGGATGGGCGGTGAAGGCAAGCGATGGCGTCCTTATTTATTGGCGGCTACTTATCTGGCTTTGACCGGGGGGGCTGAGGTTCCGGACGATGTACAGCGGGCCGCTATTGCGGTGGAATGTTTCCATAAAGCCTCTTTAGTGCATGATGACATACAAGATAATGATAAGGAGCGGTACGGTAAACCAACGATAAATGCTTTGTATGGTGTGCCTATAGCGATTAATGTCGGTGATATCTTATTGGGTGAAGGCTATCGGCTTTTATCTCTGTGTGATGCGAGAGCACTAACAGCGGTGGCTGCTGATGCGCATATAGCGCTTTGTAAAGGACAAGGAATGGAACTGGAATGGAGCGTTTCCCCTCGCCCTTTGACATTGGATTGGGTATTGGAAATATTCTGTAATAAGACAGTCCCTGCCTTCGAGGTATCCTTGGTATTAGGATTGATCTGCGCAGGTGATGACGAGGTGCTTCGTCGGATCTTTCATCAGTATTCCCGGGCATTGGGTATCGCGTATCAGTTATTGGATGATATAGAGGATTTTAAGGATGACCGGCCGGTAGCGTTAAGGCCCTCTGCCGTATTAGCCGTGCTTTGTGAGCAAAATCCGGAACCTGTATTTACGCGTTCCCTTTTGGAATGTGAGAATTTGAAGGCTTTCTTAGGCCGTTCGGAGAATAAGCCGCTTTTGCGAACGACTCTTGAACGGGTCGGGCAGATGGCAGATACATATCATCAAGCTGCGTTGACAGCTTTGCATGAGATCAAGAATGTGGAGTTAAAACGACTTCTTTTCCGGGTAACCGAACGAATCTTGAAATAAATGACTGTTTGAGATGAAAACTACGATATCAACAAGATTGATGCATACCCTTTACGGAGGGAAAAAGCGGTTGGGAAGTGAGGCTCTTCTGCGTTTATCGTGCTTTGTCGAATCCCAGAAGACCGAGGGGGATACTTTCGTAAACAAAAGTGGAGAGGTTGATTTGTACTATACTTCGTTCGGCTGGCTTCTGTCATACGTATTGGGCATTGATTTGAGTATGGAGAAAAGGAGATCTTATTTGGAAAAGCAGCCTGTAATGTCGTTGGATTTGGTTCATTACGCAGCCTATATGCGTTGTGTATTGCTACATCGGTTGATGAAAGAGGGAAAGTTCCGTTTTCTATTGGGGGCAATGCGTCCGATGCCGATTAGGAGTCTTACTTCTTTTATGGACCTGCCTCATGATGACATATGGTCTCCTTATACCCGGTTTATTTGGATGTCTTTATTGGAAGATACACAAAATAAGGAAAACGAAAAAAAGGCCGTCTTGGAAAAGCTAAGGTCTTATCGTGTAAAAGGAGGCGGCTACTCGAATTTGCGGGATCGGGAGGTCACTACGACAAACGCTACGGTCGCAGCCCTTGCGATTATCGGGCAATTGGAGGGCTATAAGCCGATCGACGATCTTTTTTATTTACGGGATACGCAGGATGAGACCGGTGGTTTCAAAGCTGGACGAGGAGCTCCTGTTCCGGATCTTCTTTCTACGGCTACGACCCTTTTTCTTATGGGATGCTATGATATACGACCCGTTAGGCCAGTTCATGATTTTATTGAGGCTCATTGGTTGGATTCGGGTGGTTTCTCGGCGACACTGCTGGAAGATAGTAGTGATGTGGAGTATGTGTTTTATGGATTATTGGCATTAGGAGCGTTATGAGAACAGAACAGGTAAATGAAATGATAGCGGACATTACCCGGCAACTTTTACAGAAACGGTCGTCCGATGGAGTCTGGAGGGGGTGTTTATCTTCAAGCGCAATCTCGACATCTGTCGCTATTTTTGCTTTATATCAAATCGACTCGGATACGTATGAGCCATATATAAGGAAGGGAGCCGGATGGTTGAAGAAAACGATGCGTGCGGATGGTTCTTGGGGGGATAGCGTGGAAAGCCCTTCTAATATGACAGCTACCCTGCTTTCGTATGCTTCTTTATATGCGGTGGATATACCGCCTCATGAGACAGAAACCTATTTGAAGGAACGTTTAGGAGGGAATACGGATGAGGATATCGTACAGGGGGTTCTCTCTTATTATGGAAAAGACTTGACTTTCTCCGTTCCTATTTTAGTTATGTGTGCGTTGGCGGGAGTTATTACACATTGGGATCGTATCCCGCAATTGCCTTTCGAGCTTTCCGTGTTACCTCAACGGCTGTTTCGCTTTCTGCGATTACCGGTCGTTAGTTATGCGATACCTGCCTTAATAGCGGTGGGAATCCTTCGTTATAAAAAGGGAAAACGGGATTTTTTATCATCTGTTCGGGAGTCGTTTATAGGGAAATCCTTACGTGTATTAGAGAAGTTGCAACCCAGTCATGGTGGTTTTCTGGAAGCTGCCCCATTGACCGCTTTTGTTAGTATGTGTATGAGTGGGGCCGGTTTCCGGGAACATGCGGTAACACAAAAGGCCGCTCAGTTCTTGATAAAAACGGTTCGTCCGGATGGCGCTTGGCCGATTGATACGGATTTGTCTTGCTGGGTTACCTCTTTAAGTATAAAAGCATTAGGGGAAGACTTGGAGGATAAAACTTTTTTTATTGAACGGATAAAGCGGAATGCTTTTGCGTTTAGGCATCCTTTTACGGGTGCCAAGGAAGGTGGTTGGGGATGGAGTGATCTTCCCGGGTCTGTGCCTGATGCGGATGATACTTCCGGTGCGCTGGTCGCTTTGCATGTCTTAACTGGCGGGACTTATAGCGAGGAAGTAGGTAAAGGTGTGGAGTGGCTTTTAGCTTTGCAAAATGAGGATGGGGGAATGCCTACTTTTTGTAAAGGTTGGGGAAAACTCCCTTTCGACCGGAGTAGTCCCGATATCTCTGCGCATTCACTTTTGGCTTTCGAGCTTTGGCTGGATGCGCTCCCTAAGGAATTGAGGGTTAAATGCCGGAGGAGTATCCGTCGGTTATTGGGTTGGATGTGGAAGATTCAGTCATCGGATGGTTCATGGACTCCTTTATGGTTTGGAGACCAAGATGCGAAGGATGAGCGTTCTCCTGTTTATGGTACGGCGATGGCAGTGGAATATTTGTCGACTTCCCGGAATCCATTGGCTCGGAAGTTGGCAGAGAATGGTCTCCGGTATCTTTTAGCTTCTCAGAATGAGGATGGGGGATGGGGAGGTGCTCCCAAGGTTGCCTCAAAAATCACTTTGACAGCCCGTGCGTTAAGTGCCTTGGCTTCTTATCCCGAAAGTGATCTTAAATCGATGGAACGAGGCTTTGATTATTTATATGGTATGTATCAAAGCGGGCTATTGTTCCGTCCCGAACCTATAGGGCTTTATTTTGCCCGTCTTTGGTATTCGGAGGAATTGTATAATCACACATTTGTGCTGAATGCGCTGAAGAAGTTGAAACAACGAATAAAATAAGATAGATCGTGAAAGAGAGAAAGACCTTATTAATAACGGTTGCTACGGTATGTATTTATACCGCTATCCTCGTAGGGTGGCATTTGTATGTCCCTCGTGAGAATCTTACGATTCAGGTTCCCGGAGCGGATAATCGCCCGGAGGGATTGGCTCGTAAAGCGAATGATGTCGTGATCGGTGAATATTTCATGAAATATGAGGAGGAGCCTCCTTCCGGACTTACGGGGGAATGGACTGGATTTAGAGGGGAGCGTTTTGATAATGTAGTTGAGACTCCGGACAAGATCAATACCGAGGCGGGAGATTACCCCGTAGTATGGAGCTTTGAGACAGGTGAAGGACATGCGGCCCCTGTGATCTATAAGGGCAGGGTATATGTATTGGATTATAATGAGTCCTTGAACTCTGATGCTTTGCGTTGTTTTTCCTTGGAAAGTGGTAAAGAGCTATGGCGGAGATGGTATAGGGTTCCTATGAAACGTAATCATGGCTTTTCGCGTACGGTTCCGGTTATACGTGACGAGTATGTGATAACGATCGGTCCTCAAGGGCATGTAATGTGTTGCGATCCGGTGACTGGTGACTTGAAATGGGGTATTGATATGCAAAAGCAGTTTAAGACGGAAGTCCCTTTCTGGTATACCGGGCAGTGTCCTTGCGTAGATGATGATGTTTTGGTCTTGGCTCCGGCCGGTGAAGAGACTCTATTGGCGGGTGTGGATTGTCTTACGGGTGAGATCGTGTGGAGTACTCCGAATACATTGGGTTATAAAATGTCGCATTCTTCTGTAATGCCGATGAGTTTGAGTAATAAGAGAACATATGTTTATGCCGGAGTAGGAGGTGTTTGCGGCGTATCGGCGGAAAAAGCGGATCGGGGTACTCTCTTATGGGATACAAAAAAATGGCAGCCTTCCGTGATCGCTCCGTCTCCATTACGTTTGTCATCAAGCCGGATATTCCTTGTGGCGGGCTATGGGACGGGAGGGGCTCTCTTACAAGTGGATAAGGCAGGATCGAAGTGGACCGCTACGGTTTTGGACCAGTATAAAGCGGATAAGGGCTTATCTAGCGAGCAGCAGACACCTATCCTATATAATGATATGATCATTAGCGTGATGCCGAAAGACGGCGGGGGATTACGTAGTAAACTGGTCTGTTTCTCGCCTACGGATTTGCATAATCCAATTTGGAGTTCCGCTGCGGATGAACGTTTTGGACTTGGTCCTTATTTAGTTATCAATAAGCATCTGTTTGTTTTCAAGGATGATGGTGAATTATATGTATATGAGATACAGTCTAAAGCGATGAAACTTTTGAAAAAGCAACGAGTCATGGACGGTGTAGACGCTTGGGGGCCGATGGCCTATGCGGATGGGATGCTTGTACTGCGGGATGCTCATACGGTTAAATGTCTAAAAATCGTATGATCAAGTAAATAAGATAATCAATTCTAAAAGATAAAAGGTATGGAACCGAATCAAGATAATGGAAATAGAATATCGCGCAAGAGTTTTTTGCGTATTTGTGGTTCTGTCATAGCGGGTGGAAGTATATTGGGCTCCATAAATGAAATATGCCCGACAAGGGA
>OGZG01002684.1_pt1 | contig 11610 bp, 9 predicted proteins | sample 1576781 | NCBI WGS metagenome assembly OGZG01 (sample SAMEA3541502, study PRJEB24748) | human gut metagenome | biome: human gut; feature: human-associated habitat; material: faeces | place: China | collected 2012 | reverse complement strand
TTCAATGGCGCTGACGATTTTAGTTGGGGTCGAAGCAGGTGCCAAACGTTTTGAGGAAGCGCAGAAATTCAGTCGTATGGGCATTGCTCTCAATATGGCCATCGCGATTTTTCTGGCGGTGCTGGTTTACACTAACAGACCTTATATAGCCATGCTCTACACTACTGACCCTGTCATTATTGAAAAAGTAGTCGGCTTTTTGTTTTATGCAATCTTTTTTCAGTTGTTTGATGCGACGGCAGCGCCGATCCAGGGAATCCTGCGCGGGTATAAAGATGTTAAAGCAACCTTCTATTCCGGTTTTTTTGCCTATTGGGTGGTTTGTCTGCCCTTGGGCTGTTTCCTGGATTTTGTAATGGAGCATGGTCCTGCCGCATATTGGCAGAGCCTGGATATAGGCTTGTTTTTCTCGGCGGTTTTCTTAACGCTGCGGATGTTCTGGCTGCAGAAAAAGCTGGCACGTGAACAAATATAAAAACCGCAATAAACACAAAACTCCGGCTGTTTAGAAGCCGGAGTTTTGTGTTTAAGTGTACGCCTGTTTTAAAAAAATAAATAGCAAAATAACGCCGTAGAATACTTAGCCCCTTTGGGGCTAAATTTTTTTGCTTAAATAAATCCTGACCTCTTGTGTATTTGCAAAGTATACAAGGGGTATTTTTTTGCATTGCTGACGGCGCAGGCGGGCAGCAGGAGGACAGTGACCACGTGCAGAGCATTGCCCGCTGATGGTTGTTGTATAAGTGCCGGGGAGGGGCAAAACGGAAGTCTATGATAAATATCCGTTTGTATGTCTTGTGGGGGGGTGCATATGTGCTATAATAATTATTATTACTCTGAGAAATAAAAACACCGTTTTAAGAAAAGAAAATCAAATGAAAACCAAAGAATCTATCTGAAAAGCAGTAAAATTTTACCTTAAAAATAATGAGAAAGGCGGAGGTAAACGATGTACGATGCAGATTGTCTGGAAAAAATCGGAGCCAATGTCAAGTTCCTGCGCACGATGCGCAAGCTGCGCCTGCAGGATGTAGCGCAAACGCTGGGCATCAGTCAGACCCATCTGAGCAATATGGAATGCGGCCGCGTCAAGTTCAGCCTGAAACAGCTGCTGCGCCTGGCCAACCTTTTTGACTGCCAGCTGGAATGTTTTTTTGACCCCCGGCAGGCGGCCAACGTAGCAGTCGGCGGGACCGGACAGGATAAGCGGTATACCCAAAGTGATATGGAGCTGCTGCTGACACTGGTTAAAAAAAGCGGTCAGCCGTAACGCTTCCAGCTTTAAACAAATAAGCGGTACTGTTGTGTAAAAGTTTAGACTGATAGAAAACAAAACGAACAGGAAGACATGACTATGACGGAAATAAAATCAGCCAGTGACGAAGAAATGGCATACTCTGCCAAAGGCAACAGCGATGGTAACAACGGCGGCCTGCCCCAGCAGGGACAGGCACCTCAGGCAGCGCCAAAACCCTATATGACCTTCGCCGCAGGCCAGGTGCAGCAGCCAAGCGGTATTGCAGGTATCAGCTTCGACTTTAACTACGGCGCCCGCGTCACCGTGCCCCAGGGCGAGTACAGGGTTCGGTTTATTGACCGCAAAGCCTGTCTTACTGTCTACGATGCACCTGCCAGCGGCGTTTTGGTTGCCAGCAGCAAAAAGTATTTTATCGATTTTCGTATCGAAGTATACGAAAAAGATAAAATGATCTTTGCCCACGACCTGGATCTGCGCAGCCAAAAAGTGCTGTTAAAATTCCCGGTCGGGATATTGGGAGATATTCTGGCCTGGTTTCCCTATGCGGAAGCCTTCCGCCAAAAGCACGGCTGCCAGCTTTACTGCGCCATGGACGAAGAACTGGCAGATCTGTTTAAACCAGCCTATCCTAAGATACACTTTCTCAAACCGGAAGAACGGCCTGAAGGGCTGTACGCCAGCTACTATATGGGCATCTTCTTTCCCTGCGACGACAGGCTGCACCAGCCATCAGACTTTCGCATTCGCGGCCTGCATCAAAACGCCGCCATGATCCTGGGGCTGGACGAAGGAGGCGAACCGCCCCAGCTTAGCGTCAAGCTTTTGCCCAAAGACAAAACACGTAAAATAGCAGGACCATACGTCTGCACCGACCGCCAGTTTGAATGCAGCCGCTACATAACCCCCGAAGCGGTAAACAAAGTTATAGACAAACTGATGGCAGACTACCAGCTGGATCCGCTGGCACCAAAACAGCCGGCTCCAGATAAAGCAGCGTCAGCAGAAGCTGAGTCCATAGCAAGTGCAGCAATAAATAAAACTACTGCCGCTAAAACAACAGGTAAAGCAAAAAAAGCGCGGATAAGAAAATGAACCTTGCCTCTTGCAGTAAAAAACATAAGGAGAAGTAAAAATGCCAGAAAAATTTAACATAGTACGTCAATGCCGGCATGGACTGATGGTCTTTAACAGGCACGACCAGTTTATCGGCAAAGCGCTGAAGGTCTACGGCGAATATTCAGAAGGTGAATACGATGTTTTTAGCCAGGTAGTAAAACCCGGCGATACAGTTATCGAAGCCGGCGCCAATCTGGGCGCGCATACACTGGGACTGGCGCAGCTGGCAGGGCCGAATGGCAGGGTCTATGCCTTTGAGCCCCAGCGGCTGATGTTCCAGACACTGCTGGGCAATGCGGCGCTCAACAGCCTGACCAATATCTACGGCTTCCAAAAAGCCCTTAGCAACGCACCGGGCAAGCTGCTGGTACCAATGCAGGACTGCGAAAAAGAAGTGAACTGGGGCGGTCTGGCCTTGGGCAGCTGCAGTGAAGGTGAAGAAGTAGAGGTTATCACCATCGATAGTCTTAAGCTGTCGGCCTGCGACTTTATCAAAGTAGACGTAGAAGGCATGGAACTGCCCGTACTACAGGGCGCGGCAGAAAACCTTCGTAAATATCGGCCGATCCTATATGTAGAAAATGACCGTTCAGAAAAGTCGCAGGAATTGGTAGAATGGATAAAACAGCAGGGCTACGACCTGTACTGGCACAAACCGACCATGTATAACCCCAATAATTATGAAGGCGTGAAGGAAAATATTTTTACGATAAAGCAGCAGACAGGAAAAGGCTGGATCGAAAGCAATTATATCTCGCTAAATATGCTGTGCCTGCCCATAGAAGCTGGCATAGCTATGGAAGGCTTTGAAAAAGTACAGTAAGAGTTTTACTCCAAAATAAAGTTAAGAGAGAAGGAAAGAAGATGAGAAAACATAAAAATTTAAATAAACAGGAGTTAATGATCAGGCAGGACATTCCGTGTGTACATCTGGGGGGGAAGTTTGTGCCTTTGAAATCTAGGGTAAAATCACTGCTGGGGGAAAAACGCAAAAAACGGGCAGAAAAAGTTCTGGCGACAGTAGTTATGGGCATGAACCTTGTCAATGTCACAGCTCCGGTGGCAGCACTGGCCGCGGCTGGGAAAACGGTGCCTGCCCCAGTCCAGCCCCTGCGTAGCGATGCTGCGCCTTTGGATTACGCCGTGCTGCCCCAGCTGGCAGACGTAGTGGACAGGGCCATATTTGCCCGCGCCGAAGCCACTGATTATAGCGGCAATGCCAGCGTAGCCACTATGGTGAAGGGCGATACGCAGACTATAACCTCTGGACAAAACGGTATTGTAAGTGTTATGAGTGGTGACGTAAACGGCGCTGGTCTGCAGACGATATCAAGCGGCGGGACCGGCACAGTCAGTAAAATGGATGGAGGCGGCACGCAGTTTGTATCTAGCGGCGGCATTGGCACGGTAATTGATATGAACGGTGGCTATCAAACTGTCTACGAAGGTGGCACAGGTAAGGTGGAGACTATGGTCGGTCTTCAGTACATCTCCGGCGGTGTTGGCTCAGTAGGAACTATGAATGGTCCCGCTGGGCAGTTTATCTACTCTGGCGGCACAGGTATGATAAACGAGCTTAACAGCTACCAGCAATATGTGAACGAAGGCTGTACCGGTATAATCAACATCATGAACACTACTGGTACACAGTGGATCTCGGCCAATGCTGTCGGTACGGTGGTCACATTGAAATCGGGGACGCAGTTGGTTGATGATGGCGGCACTGGTACGATCATTACTCTTGACAACCATGATGGCGCCGGCGGGCAGATCGTTTACTCCAATGCCATCGGTATGATCGTTACTATGCTGGACGGCGAGCAGTATGTATTCAAGGGCGGCAGCGCCACGGTAGTCGATATGAGCGGCGGAACACAGATCGTTAGAGTTAGTGGTAATGGCATGATAGAGACTTTAAACGGTGGTGAGCAGAATATCATGGGGGGAGGTACAGGTCTGGTCAGTACAATGAACAGTGGCAGTCAGGTTATAAGCAGTAGCGGTACTGGTACAGTCGACACTCTGAACGGCGGCACGCAAACTGTTGCCGGCGGTGGCAACGGCACAGTGAGTACTATGCTCGGTGGTACGCAGGTTGTTTCCCGCAGTGGTAAGGGTACGGTAAACGCCTTGAACGGCGGTACACAAATCGTTTCAGTCGGCGGCACGTCACTGGATACTGTTTTGAACAGCGGCGGAACTGTCTATCTGGGCAGCGGCGGCAATATATCTAATATTACCTATAGCGGCGGTATGCAGATCATCGACAATATCACTTCCGGTTATGATAATATGACGCTTGGCAGCGGCGGCACCAACGTGACCATGGGCATTATAAGCGGAGCACAGATGAGCGGGACGATCATTAACAGCGGCGGCGAGCAGCTTATTCTTAATGGTGGTACAGCCCTTGATACAGAGCTTAACGGCGGTATTATGCAGATGAGCAGCGGCGGTATAGTCAGTGGGATGACCATGACAGGCGGTAGTATGGTTTTAGAAAACATTGATGGCGGCAGTTTCAATATCAATGGCACGCTGACGGCAAATAATGCAGTTATCGACATGACTGACAGCAGTGTGACACGCGCGGGAACACCGGCCTATGAAAGCCTGACCATAGATACGCTTAGCGGCAGCGGCACCACCTTTATCCTGGATACCGATCTGGCAGGTGAAGCCAACAGCGATAAAGTTACCATTACCCATGCTGATGTCGGTACTCACTATGTACAGATCAAAGACTTGAGCAAGTTAAACAATATTGAAGTAACAGGGGAACATAAGCAGCTTTTGATAACCGATGCCAGCGGCAAACTGACCTTTGTGGGTAAAGAATTCAATGCCGGAGGACTGTGGGACGTTGACCCCACACTGTCTAAAGGTGATGCTCTGGGGCTTTCGGGCAACGACTGGTATTTGACAAATATGGTCAAAACAGTCAATAATGATACGAGCGTGCTTTTGGATGCTGCCGATAACAGCTATGCTATGTGGCGCAATACCAACGACAGTCTGCGCAGTCGTTTGGGAGCACTGGCAAGCGGCAGAGAGCAGGCAGACGGCGTTTGGGCGAGGACGCAGGCAGGGCGCTTCAGCGGCTCAGGCTACGAAGGACGCTACAACCTTTATCAGTTGGGATTTGAGAAGCAGTTCAAGGGCGGAAGTATCTATGGCGGCGCTATCGACTACGGCGATGGCAGCGGCAGCTACGCCCCCGGCAGCAGCAAAGATAATCTGAGATCCTTTAGCCTTTATGGCATCTGGACAACAGGCAGCGGCGCATATACCAATGTTACGGCCCGTGTAGGCAACTTCTCGACCGATTTGGAATCCTACGGCGACTACCCGGATAAAGCCAGCTACAAGCAGCACGCCTACAGTCTTAGTGTGGAATACGGCAAACGCTTTGATTTTGAAGCAGGTTTCTTTGTTGAGCCACAGGCACAATTTACCCTTGGCAGGCTGGCCGGTATCGACTACACCACCGATAGAGGCGTCACTGGCCGTATCGACGGCATGAACAGCGCCATCGGCCGTATCGGCTTCGTCATGGGACAGAAGATAGAAAATGGCAGCGATATCTATCTGAAAGCCGACCTGCTGCACGAATTTGCCGGTGAGCGCGACCTGCAGCTGACCTCGGATGCAGGCGGAACCAATGATATATTGACCAAGCACAACGACTACGGCGATACCTGGTTCGAGCTGGGGCTGGGCGGCAACGTCAGAATCAGCAGGACGGGCAACTTCTATGGCGAAGTGACGCGCGGCTTCGGCGGCGACATCAACAAAAAGTGGAGCGTCAACGCCGGGCTAAGGTTCACGTTCTAAGTGAGCGTCGCTTTGCTGCGAGCGGTAAAATAAATCCGAATAAATATTAAAACACTGCTGTGAACCAAAGTTCACAGCAGTGTTTTAATATGTTTTGTAATTATTTGAAATTTATTTTTCGTTGACAATCAGCGCCATAGCCAACAGGTCATCCTGACCAATATTTTCGATGCTGTGGCTTTCGCCTTCGGGGCAGAAAACAACTGCGCCTGCAGTCAGCGTGCTTTCAGTGCCATTGTCATTATATAAGGCCGTACCCTGCAGGATATAAATAGTTTCGCTGGTGCCTTCATGTTTGTGGTAACCGAGTGAACAGCCGGGTTTAAGAATTACGCGCGCATAAGCGGCTATTTTGCCGCCGTAAACATTTTCATCGACGATGTGCTCCATAATAGTATTGCCTTTACCGCCGGCCCGGCGTTCAAAAATATCGGTTTTTCTTTCAGTGACGATCATCACAAGCCCCTCTTTCGTTATAAAATACTGCTGTTGAAATAAGATTCGCAGCTGTAAGGAAAATTCCTGCAAAAAATTTCAAAAAAAATCAATTTACCTCTTTACAAATTTAGCATACTAAAGTATAATCAAAAGCGTAGTAAGAAAACAACACCTTAGAGGGGGATGGATGATGAAGAAATTTTTACTTTTGGCTATGACGCTGCTGATGGCTTTGTCTTTGGTTGCAGGCTGCGGCAGTGACAGTCCTAAAAAAATGGTGATAGGTCTTGATGACAATTTTGCGCCGATGGGCTTCCGTAATGAAAAGAACGAGATCGTCGGTTATGATATCGACCTCGCTAAAGAAGCCTGCAAGCGTGCTGGTATGGAAGTAGAATTTAAACCGATCGACTGGGCTTCCAAGGAAGCAGAGATCAAGGGTAAGCGTATCGATGCGATCTGGAACTGCTTTACAGTCAACCCGGAGCGTCAGGAAGCTTATACGCTCTCCAAGCCCTATATGGTAAATGCTCAGCTGGTAGTTGTTCCTAAAGGGTCTGAGATTACTAAAATTGCTGATTTGAAGGGTAAAGTTCTGGCAGTACAGGATGACAGTACCGGTTCTTATATTCTTGACAGAAATAATGAACTGAGGGCTTCCCTGAAAGATTACAGAAAATATCCTGACTTTGCTGCTGTTTATATGGATATGGACGCCGGCCGTATCGATGCCATGGTAGTTGACGCTGTTCTGGCTCGTTATTATATGGTCAAACATCCTGATAAATATGTAGCTTTGGAAGAAAATCTGGGCGACGAAGTCGTAGCGGTTGCCTTCCGTAAGGATGATAAAGAATACAGTGAGAAAATCAACAAGGCACTGGATGAAATGAAAAAAGACGGCACCATGAAAAAGATTTCTGAACAATGGATGGGTGTTGACATCACTAAATATTAATAAGCTCCGGGCCGATGGCATGAGCTGTCGGCCCTTTTACTCTACTTATTTTTAATGCAGATACGGAGACTCATAATGGATTATATTATTTCCATCCTGCCTCAGATGTGGCTGGGAACGATCGAAACTTTAAAATTGTTTTTTATTACTATTGTTTTGTCAATACCTTTAGGTATACTGCTGGCTCTGGCGAGGGTTTCGTCACTTGGCAGTCTGCGCAGTGCCGTTGGTGTCTATGTCTGGCTGCTGCGCGGTACGCCGCTGATGCTGCAGCTTTTATTCGTTTATTACGGACTTCCATTTATTCCCGGTATTGGGATCAGGATGGATGATTTTCAGGCGGCTATTTTTGCGTTTGTACTTAATTATGCCGCTTATTTCTGCGAAATTTTCCGCGCCGGTATCCAGGCTATTCCTAAAGGCCAGTATGAAGCGGCCCGTACTTTGGGTATGAATTATGTACAGACCATGCGCCGTATTATTCTGCCGCAGGTTTTTCGCATTATCCTGCCGCCTGTCAGCAATGAGACGATAACTCTGGTTAAAGATACTTCTTTGATTTATGTTTTGGCAATGAATGATCTGCTGCGGACGACACGTAATCTGGTGCAGCGTGATTTCAGTATTACGCCGTTTCTTGTAGCCGGTGTTTTTTATCTGCTGATGACGCTGGTTTTGACCTACGGATTTGACAAACTGGAAAAAAGATTTTCGAAGTACGATTGATGGGAGTAAGCCATGAAAAAAATCGAAGCACGTAATATTCATAAAAGTTTTCAGGAACTGAACGTTTTGCAGGGTATAGATCTTGATGTCGAAGAAGGCGAAGTCATTGCCGTCATCGGTCCCAGCGGCAGCGGTAAAAGTACTTTGCTGCGCTGTTTGAACAAGCTGGAAACTATCAACAGGGGCACGATCATTATTGACGGTGAGCTGCTTGCTGATACCAGCAGCATAGGTGAGGTGGTATATGCACCCGGTGACGAAAGCCGCCGAATTGCCTGTAAAATGGGAATGGTGTTTCAGCAGTTTAACTTGTTTCCGCATATGACAGTGCTGCAGAATTTGATTGAAGCACCGGTGCAGGTGCAGAAGCGCGACCGCGCCCAAGTAATCGAAGAATCAAAAATACTTTTAGGCAAGGTTGGCTTGTCCGAAAAAGCGGATGTTTATCCGCGGAAGCTCTCCGGCGGTCAGCAGCAGCGTGTAGCTATCGCCCGCGCTTTAGCGATGAAGCCGTCGATCATGCTTTTCGATGAGCCGACATCTTCGCTGGATCCTGAATTGACAGGGGAGGTTCTGCGTACCATGCGTGAACTGGCTGAAGAAAAAATGACGATGGTGGTAGTGACTCATGAAATGGGTTTTGCCCGCGAAGTAGCGACCAAAGTTATTTTTATGGCTGATGGCAGAGTACAGGAACAGGGCAGGCCTGAGGATATTTTTACTAATCCGAAAAATGAACGTCTGCAGGCTTTTTTGCAAACTGTGTTAAAATAAAAACAGCGCCCTGAGGCGCTGTTTTCGTTATCAATGAGGCAGAAGGATGAATGATGAGGGGAGAGCTGCGAAATGAAAAGCAAGAATATCAATCAGCTTGTATTGGCCGGGGTACTGTGTGGTATCGGTATCGTTGTGCCGATGCTGATGCCTAAAATAGTGATCGGGCCGATGTCGTTTACGCTGGCCAGCCATGTGGCTATTTTTATTGCGATGTTCATATCGCCGAAGCTGGCCGCAGTAGTTTGCTTGGGAACGACGCTGGGCTTTTTTATGACGACGCCTGTAATTATTGCTCTGAGGGCTGCCAGCCATATCTGTTTTGCCCTGCTTGGGGCTGTGCTGATCAGAAAAATACCGGAAATCATTGAAAAGCCATTGCCAAGCACTGTGTTTAATGGTGGGCTGGCCTTTGTACATGCTCTGGCTGAGGTTGCCGTCGTTTCACCTTTCTTTCTGGCCGGCAGCATTTTCAAACCGGAACAGCTTGCCGACGGTTATGTTATGAGCGTACTTGTTCTGGTAGGGGTTGGTACATTTTTACATTCGCTGATCGATTATACTGTTTCGATCATGCTGTGGAAGCCTGTACGTGCTGCATTGCCTTCGCTGGCCGAGCTGCGTGAATAACGGCAGTAAAGGTGAATGAGATGAAAAAATAAATAAAAGCACCGGCCGCCATCGGTGCTTTTATTTATTTTAGGAATTGACTAATACGGCAGAAAGTATACAATTAAAAGCAGGTTATAGAGAAAAGGGGCTTTTAAGTGGAAAATCGCGAGTATATAAAAACAGGTTCGCAGGTTTACTGGCGAACGCTGTTTATTATTTTTTTAGGAAGTATGGCGGCTTTTGGTGCCGAGTACTGTGTGCAGCCGATTATACCGGTTATTGCTTCCAGCTTTGGGCTCAATGCAGTACAGGGAAGTCTGGCAGTATCTTTAGGATTGATGGGGATGTCAGCAGCAATGCTGCTGATTGCCGGTTTGGCACCGCGTTTTGACCGTAAACTGGCAACTGCTGTCGGCTTGATAGGCGCTGCAATACTGACTATTATGATAGGCTTCAGCGGCAGTTTTGAAGCTATTCTGGGGATGCGTCTGATACAGGGATTGCTTTTAGCTGCATTTCCTTCGTTGATAATTGCTTACATCAATGAGGAATTTGAGCCGTTTAACGTCGGTACTGTAATTGGGATCTATATCAGCGGAACAACAGTGGGAGGTCTGTTTGGACGGCTTGTGGTCAGCGCGATTACTGATTTTGTTTCCTGGCGCATGGGGCTGATTGTGATCGGCATTTTATATCTTGCTGTCGGTATTGCTTTTTTTATGCTGCTGCCTAAACCGAAATATCAGCGGCAGCGCCAGTCAGGCGGACTGCAGCTGATAAAAACCTTTCATACCGCTCTGGCAAATAAGAAATTATTATGGATTTACCTGGTTGCATTTTTGATTATGGGTTCTTTTGTTGCTGTTTTTAACTTTATTTCCTATGTCTTACTGGCACCGCCTTATTCATTAAGCCAGACTGTAGTAGGGCTGCTGTTTGTAGTCTATTTGTTTGGAACCTTCAGCTCTACCTATATGGGCAGATTATCAGATCAGCATGGTAACGGGCGCGTACTTATTCTGGGCCTTTTGATAATGCTGACCGGCGGGCTGCTGACTTTACTGCAGCCGCTTGTATTTAAATTTATAGGCCTGGCCATATTTACTTTTGGGATGCTGGGTTCACATTCTGTAGCCTGCGGCTGGGTAGGAAAACTTAATCATGGCGATAAAGCGCAGTCATCGTCGATGTATATGTTTTTCTATTATGCCGGTGCAAGCTCACTGGGGACTTTAGGCGGCGTATTTTTGGAAAGCTATGGCTGGAGCGGTGTTATCGGCATGGTTGCTGCTGCGGTTATTATTTGCCTCCTTGTAGTAGTCAGGCTGGAACTGGCGGTAAGTCAGCATTTATTGTGGCATCACTAATAAAATAGAGAAAGTCAAAAACAGCAGGTGGTAAAGGTTTGCCGCCTGTTGTTTTTTATGTACAGACAGAAAAGCAGTAAAATTTGAAAATAATTCACTTGACCTGGAGTGCGCTCAAGGTTGTATAGTTATGTCAGGAGCAGTGGAAAGACAACAAAGTAAAGGAGCGGATTAAAGATGAAAGTAATATTGGTTAACGGCAGCCCCCATGAAAAAGGCTGCACATATACGGCGCTGGCAGAAGTTGCGTCTGCATTGGAACAGGAGGGCATCGAAACAGATATTTTCTGGATCGGTACGAAAGCTATTGCGGGCTGTATTGCCTGTCACGGCTGTGCCAAAACTGGCCGCTGCGTTTTTCATGACAAGGTCAATGAATTTTTGGAGCTGGCATCTGCTTATGACGGCTATATTTTTGGTTCGCCTGTACATTGGGCTGCAGCCGGAGGAGCGATAACTTCTTTTATGGACAGAGTTTTTTATACTGCCGTTTGTTCAGGTCAGAAAACTTTTTACCTGAAGCCGGC